>Ga0256835_1000228_pt1 | contig 45038 bp, 45 predicted proteins | sample PIR30metaG_FD_185972 | JGI IMG/M metagenome (GOLD analysis project Ga0256835, IMG submission 185972) | Hydrothermal vent microbial communities from East Pacific Rise, Pacific Ocean - PIR-30 | ecosystem: Environmental > Aquatic > Marine > Hydrothermal vents | place: Pacific Ocean: East Pacific...
TGTCGGCGACGACCTGTAGCTTTCAATCTCCTATTGGAGTCATCTGTTGGGGGTTTGTGGGTGGGCATCTTTGTGCCCTGGTGTTATTGTGTGGGTGTGTGTTATATTTGTTGCGCGGTGTCTGAAAATAGACTTGTAGGGGAGGAGCTGTACCTTATTCTAGCTTTACGAGGGGCTGTTCCCGTGGGGCTGGCGGCCGCTGCCTGTGGTGCGCCTGGCTGTGTACTCGGCAATAGCCGTATCCCGGCGTCATATCGGTATTTATGCGTGTCCATAGTTCACGTAGAAGGCGAAGATCCGAGATAAAATACCCTGCAGCGATAATATAGCCCGGGAGTAGGCCTGCAAAAGAGAATTCCACGTGGAATCGACACAGGGCTATTCCGAGCTGTCCTCGCCCTCCCGGGGCTTCAGCGGGGTCCAGGTCATCATGCCGAGGCCGAGGCTGTGGCCTGTGCCGGCGTTGAAGAGCTCGCCGTATGCTAGGAGGCGGTTGAGCCAGCCCTCGTCGTTGACTGGCTCGACTGGCCTGTAGTTTACCCAGCCTGTGCTGCCGACGAGGACTCGGCCCTGTGTGGCTTTGAGGGCGGTGCGGCGTAGCCTGTAGCCCGTCTCCACTATGTAGTCCTGTACTAGCGCTGGGAGCCAGGCGGGGGTTTTGAGGCCTTCGGGGGCGTAGAGGTCCCAGTGGTCTGAGAGGCTGTGGAAGAGGTGCTCGGGGGTGGGGAAGAGGCGGAACTTGGTTTTCCGCCTCTTGGCGGTGCTGGCGACGCTGAAGCGTACGGGGGTGTGGAACTCTACGCGGGCGCCGGTGAAGGTGCCGGCTGGGAGGTCGCTGTGCCTGATTAGGCGGGCGTCTATGGCTTCGGTGTAGAGGCGGGTGCGGCCTAGGTGGAGGCGCTGGGCCTCGCCGACTACGAGTGACTCTACTAGTGTCTGTGCGAGCTCGTCGTCTGCTATGGCGACGCGTAGCTCTATCTGTGTGCCTGGGGGGAGGAGCTGTGGGGCGGGCCTGCCGCGGTGGAGGATTGGTGTGACGCTGTAGGAGCGTGGGCTGGCGCCCTCGTGTGCCTTGATGGCGGCGCGGGGGTCTACGGCTGCTATGAGGCGTAGGAAGAGGCTTTTGGCTATTGTGCCTGAGAACTGGGGGAGGGTGAGGGGGTCGAGTGTGCGTAGCTTTATCTTGAAGTGTGCTATCATCTCTGTGTTTTCTAGGGGTGGTATGGGTGATAACGTTTTTGTTTCCGGGCGTCTGACGGTGTTTTCCGCCGTCTCTAGACGTGGCTGGGTGTGTGGCGTGTTTCGCCGTGGTGGGACGGTATTTAGCGGTGTCTCGCTGTTTCGATATTCTGGGACATTTTGGCGGTGTGTCTCCTATGGCTGTTTTCTCCGTGGGAGGGGTTTGTATCCCTGCGAAACACTGTGTTTTTAAATAGTTGTTTCAGATTCGTGAAACTTGTGTAATAGAAAAACATTTTAACATCGCATGTTACACTAGTCTGGGGCCGGGGGATGGACTGGGAGGAGTGCACCCAGGAGATAGGACGCATGCTGAGGTTCTTCGTGGACACGGGCAACTTCGGCTACGTAGACAGGATAGGGAACGCGCTGGTCCCGGACATCGTGGAGACGGCGCTCATGGAGGCCATCCGCGCCCTCAGGTCGCTTTACGGCAGCGCGAGGACTGATGAGAGGGGGTTCAAGTGCGTGGAGCACGATGGCCGGTGTGTGACTCTCCCCCCTATACCGGGGAAGGATGTTGTCACCTGTTTTTTGGAGGCCGTTAGGGCCGATATCGGGTATGCGCGCCGCGCGGCGATATATGCGCTGGCGTGGCATGCCCCTAGGTCTAGGGAGGAGTAGGGGTGGTAGGTGTGTATGTGAGTGTGGGTGTGAGGTTTGAGGCGAACGTGGAGGCTCTGAACATGGTTGAGACTGTGGGCAACTATGGTAAGCATAGGCGTGTGCCCTACATCGTGGCTGAGGAGGGCGGCGGATTCAGGACGGTGTACGTGCCGGCGCTTAGCGGTGAGAGCCTGGCGCACGCGTACCAGGTTCTCCTCGTGGGCGAGGCGGACGCGGTATACGGCGGGCCTGGGAAGGCGCCTGTCTGCGCCGAGTGCCGTAGGGGGGAGTTCTTCAAGTCTATGAACAAGAAGCACCTCGAGGCCAAGGGGATAAGGGTCGAGGCGAAGGGGAAGAAGAGCGTACTCAAGGACTCCGTGTCGGGCGAGCCTGTGGAGAAGCCGGCTGACCTGGAGAGGCTGATCGTGGAGAGGTGCCTGGTCGAGGACCTGGGCGGCTTCCTCTACGCGGAGAACCCGCCCGTGAGGCGTAGCTCGGCGTTCCAGTTCAGCTATGCGCTCCCGATAAAGCCCGCGGCGCTCCACAGCGTGGTTGAGCCTCAGCTCCATGCGAGGCATGCGCAGGAGATCCAGAGTAGGGCTGCGAGGCGGGAGGCCGGCGAGGAGGGGGCGTCGGAGCAGATGATATACTACGTGGAGACGGGTACCGCGCTGTACGGCTTCGTGTTCAATGTCGACCTGGACGCTGTCGGCGTGAGCGGTATTACGGGCGAGCCCCTGCTCGGCGAGGAGGAGGTTAAGAGGAGGAGGCTTGCGGCTATGCGCGCGCTCCTGAGGCTCCTGAGTAGCCAGCAGTTCGGCGCCAAGCTGTCGAGGTTCTTCCCGGTGGGCGGCGTCGTCGGCGCCACGGTCGTTGTGGCTGAGAAGCCGTTTACGGTGTCCTCGCCGATATACAGCGGGTATGTGGCCAGTACTGCTAGGAGGGCCGGCGTGGTGCGCGGCGTGTTCGGGGAGGATATCAGGGTGTTCGTGCACGAGGAGACCGAGGACCTGGGCGGCCTCAAGGAGGACTTCGTGGAGGAGAAGGGGAGCGTGGAGGAGGCCGTGGCGGCGGCGATAGAGCTGCTCAGGAGTAGGGGTTACGTCTAGGTGCCCGGGGATGCCCCGCTTCCTCTACCTGCGTATGAGGCCTGTGTGGGGGTATGCGCTGAGGGCTCTGCCCCAGAGTAAGACTAGGGTTTCACTGGGTGTGCCGCCGCCGACCTCTCTTATAGGGGCGCTCGCGTACCCGTTGGCGAGGGTGCTTGGTAGGAGGGAGGAGACCCTCTACCTTGGCGGAGGGGGGAGGCGGGGCCGCCGCGGCGCCGCTGTCAGCTTTTGGGGCGAGGAGCTTAGGGGGAGGCTGCTGTACGTGGGCGCCGCGCTGGGCGTGGCGTCTGCGGGCCACGGCTCTATACTGAAGATACAGTACACCTATAGGGGTGACGTGCTCCAGGGCGTGGCCGCGATGCCCGTGGAGGTTACTGCCGGCAGCGAGGGGTGGATTGACGCTGTGTACGTGTTCCGGGAGGCCCCGTGGGGCTGGGGAGCCGTGGAGAGGGCTGCGTGGGGTGTGTCGAGGCTGGGTAGCCGGGAGAGCCCGGTGTACGTTGAGGGTGTGTGGAGCGGTGAGGCGTCGGAGGCTGTGGTGGAGTCGGCGCGTACGAGGTTTAGCTTCTATGGGGTGGCGCCGAGGGACGGCGAGTACAGGTTGGCGTACGTGGTGGACTGGCGTGTGGCGCGTATAGGGGACTATAGTGGTGCTCCGAGGGTTGCGGCGGTGTACCCGAGGGGCTATGTCGAGGTCGGGGGGCCTGTGAGGGTGTATAGGCTGGGCCTCCCGTGGGGTGTGGAGGAGGTGGTCGCGGGTGCGGGTGGAGGTTAGGCTTCCGGAGCCGGGTCTGCTGCGCTGGCTGTGGGATCTAGCGCTGGGCGAGGTTGCTCTGCTTGACGGGCTCCGCGTGGTGAGCGTGGAGCCCTGGGGACTGGTCGTCGAGGTTAAGCCGGAGGACTTCGTGGACGCGTTGAGGAACGCATTTAACAGTTATAGGTATAAGGCCTCTGGGGCTGGGCCGCGTCTAACGGGTGGGGCCGATAAGGCTATTATTAAAAACTTGGGGCTTGAGGAGAACACCCTTGGGGCCGCGTTTGTGGCGTCGATGAGCCATCTTATGGGACATGTAGAGGCTGGCTTTGACGTTGTTGAAAGCCTCGGTGGACTGACGGTGGATAGGAGGCGTGGCGTGTGGATGGGCTTGGATTCGACGTTTGTGACGCCCTCATTCCTGAAGAATATAGAGTATCTAGAGCATAAGAGCGGGTTTCTGAGCCCGAGCATAGGGGCTATCTCAATGGTGAAGATGGATGTCCTCTGGCTGGCGCTACTTCTGCTGGGCTTCTACATAGGCTATGCCGGCTTCTACGGTGGGGGTGCGCTCCACCTGGTGGTGAAGGAGGATCTGGAGCAGTACATGGCTGGGCCGAGGCGGCTGCTTGAGTCTGCGATGGGCACGGTGAAGTGGGTGGCGGATGTCGCGGGTGAGAGGCGGAGGATGCTTGACGTGGAGGAGGTGTATGAGATGGACTTGGCGCTGGGCCTCGCGGAGATGCTGAGTAGTGGTGGGCTTGGGGGCCTGCTGTGGCCCGTGACGGTAGTGAGGGCGAGGAAGATGGGCCAGGTGTTCGTGGCGGACAGGGTGGTGCACCTGAGGCTTGACAGGCTTGTCTCCTTCGCCGCCCGCTACCGGGAGGAGCTGGGTAGGCTGAAGGGCATGGGCTACCGGTTGGGCGTGAAGTGGGGTGACTCCGAGGTCACTCCGCTGGAGTGGCTCGTGCGCCGCGCGGAGCTGGAGGTCGCTGCTAGGCGTGGCCGGGACTCGTCGGGTGAGGCGGTGGCGCTTCTCGCGGTGAAGGATCTGTACAGGGCGGTGGAGGCTGGGAGCGTGAAGCTGGTGGAGGAGGCGTTGCTGAGGCTGGCGAGGAGGGCCGCGGCGACCCGCGATTCGGCGGGTCAGCGGATGGACTACCCTATGAACGTCTTCGTATCTGGGAGGCACCTGGAGGCTCTCCTCAGGGCCGCGGAGGGGGCTGGGGGTTGAGTGGCCTGCTCCTGGGGGCGTACAGCTGGGTGCTGGGCCGCCTGGGCTATGGCGGGGGGCGGCCCGGCATTGAGCGTTTCCTGGGGGCCCTGGGGCCCGGTAGGCTGGTCTTCTTCAGGGCGCCGACGGGGTATGGGAAGACTACGGCTAGCCTGGCGCTGGGGGCTGCGGCCGCGCGGGGGGCGGGTTTCTACGATAAGGTCTTGCACGTGCTGCCGCTGAGGAGTATAATCGAGGATGGCTATGGGAAGGCTGAGCCGCTGCTGGGCGGGCTCGCGGCGATGAGGATGATGGGTGCCTCTGGGAGCCCGTTTATGCTCGAGCCGCTGGTGTTCGTTACCGTGGATACGTTCCTCTTGGCGGCCTCGAAGGTGAATACGAGGAGGATTGGGCGGGCGCTCCGGGGCAGGGAGTGGGGGTACGACTACTTTACGCAGGCCTCGGTGCTCGCCTCGCTGGTGGTGCTGGACGAGGCGCACATGGTGCTGGGCGGCGGCTCCCTGGCGGACTACGCGTACACCGTGTACAGGTTCCTCCTGGAGAGCCGTGTGCCCGTCGCCGTCGAGACGGCCACTCTGCCCGAGAGCTGGGCGGAGAGTCTGCGGGGGGACGCGGTGGAGGAGGGCTACGGGGTGGTGGAGGTGGGTGTGGGGCCGGGCGACCCCTTCTATGGGAGGGAGGCTGCCAAGCGCTTCCGTATAAGCGTCAAGGGGGGCGACCCCGCGGGGCATGTGCGCGGGGGGCGGCGTAACCTGCTGATACTCAACACGGTGGCGCGTGCCGCCGAGGCGTACGTGGAGCTTTCCAGGCGGTATGGGAGGGAGAGGGTGTTCCTCATACATGGGAGGATGGGGCTGAGGCATAGGAGGCGTGTCCTCGGGGCGATTAAGCGCGCCGCCGGGAGCTACGGGGAGTACTACGTCGTGGCCACCCAGGTGGCTGAGGCGGGGCTCGACGTGTCGTCCGACGTGCTGGTGACGGATGTGGCGCCGCTGATGAGCCTGTTGCAGAGGATGGGGCGGTGCGCCCGGTACGGCGAGGAGGAGGGGGAGGTGGTGGTGCTTGGGGACGCGCCGACAGGGATGTATGAGGGCTGGGGCTCCGTCCTTAGGCGTACCGTGGAGAGGCTCGGCGAGCTTGAGGGGGGCGGCTTCCACCCCAGGCTGCCCGGCAGCTACCAGGGGCTGATAGACGAGGTGTATAGTAGGTTCCGCGCGACCTATGACGGTAGGCTCCGCGGGCTCATAGCGGACCCCTATGTGAGGAGCGTTGATGTGTGGAGGTACCTGAGGAGAAAGTATGGGGGCGGCGTGGGCAGGGGCCTGCTCCTGAGCATAGATGTGCCCGAGACGGGTGACGAGCTGCCCGCCTCGCTGCAGCTGTTGAGGAGGCTCGCCGAGAAGGGTCTCGTAAAGCTAGAGGTCATGGAGGGGGGCCGGTGGGCTGAGGCCAGCGTGGACGAGGTCGTGGAGAGGGCTCTTAACTGGGAGCCCTATAGGGCGGAGCTGGAGCCCGGCGTATACGACGGTGAGATGGGGCTGGTGGTCTAGCATGACGTGCTATAGCTGGCGTGGCGGCGAGGGGTGGGAGGGGCTTCGCGAGCACGTTGCACGCGCGCTGGATGCGCTGCGCTTCTACGAGGAGCGCGGCTACGGCGTGCTCGTGGAGCAGCGTCTCGGCGTGGAGGACGGCGCGGGTCTCCTCAGGCTGCTCGTCGCCCTGCACGACCTGGGTAAGGCGGCTGATGGCTACCAGGGGGCCTGCGATGCGGGGCCGTGCGGCTTCAGGGGGCACGAGTATATATCGGCGTACGCCGCGTACCCGGTCTTCGAGGGGCTCTACGGTCGGCGGGTAGCGGACGCCGCGGCCGCGGCTATAATGCTTCACCACCATACGATGCGGGACAGGCTGGACGGTGTACCTAGGGAGTGGCGGCTCCGCGGGGAGTGCCTCGTGGAGCTCGGCGGCCTGGTGGGCGTCGATCTCTCCCGTGTAAGGGCTGGGGGGTCGCGGCGCGGGGTAGAGGGGTTTGCTAGGCCCCTGGAGGGCCGGGTGAGGGGTATGTTCCCTGGGGTGGCTGTGCTCCTCTACCCGCTGGTCGTGGTGGACAACGTGGCGGCTGCGCGGCGCGGGGGCGGCGGCACGATGGTGGGGGAGGAGGCGGTGAGGCTGTACGGGGAGTGGCGGCGGAATAGGATAATATGGTGACCCCTATGACAATTATTAGTAAATTTAAGGTAGTATGGTGCCCTCCATGGCTAGGCTCTACCTCGTGACGCTCGGGTTCGACGAGAAGTTCGCGGCACGCTTCCTCCTTAGGCACGGGCTGCAGCGCGGCGACACCGTCGTGATAGTTGTTGCTGGCGACTATGAGGCGAACAAGAAGGTGCGGGCGGCGGTGGACGCTCTCCAGGCCATCCTGAGGGGGGTGGAGGTGGATGTGCGCGTCGTACCCGTCGACCCTGGGAGTGCCGAGGAGGCTGTCCGGCGCATAGTGGAGGTGCTTAGTGGCGCCGGCTTTGTGAGCGGGGTCTACGCGGGGCTCTCCGGGGGTATGAGGGCTCTCGTGTTGGTGGCCACGCTGGCGCTCCTCCTATACTCTAGGATGATGTCTACGCGTGTCGACGTGGAGGTTGACAGGGAGGACCTGGCGGGGTATGTTTGGCTGCCGCTGGACGTCGCCGTGCTCGGGCTGGACGAGAGGGACCTGGAGGTTCTGCGGGCAGCGCAGGGGTATGAGGGGAGGCCTACTGTGAGGGGGTTGGCCGAGAAGCTTGGTATGTCGCATGCGACGGTGCACAGGGTGGTTGAGAAGCTCCGTGGGATGGGTCTGCTGGATGAGAAAAACCGTGTTACCAGGCGGGGGCGGTTCGTGCTGGGCGTCCTGGGGGGCTCGGGCTAGCCTGCTGCGGGGGTCACTCTCCGGGGGAGGAGGGCTTCAGTATCCTTGGGGGCCACTCGACGCCGAAGTATGTCCTCGCCTCGGGGCTGAGGAGGTAGTTGAGGAAGACCGCTGAGAATATGAGCTTCAGCGCTAGGGAGGGGATCGTGCTCCCGTAGACGTGGCCCTCGATGCCCGGAGTGGTGGCGGCCATGTATGAGCGCCAGGCCAGGCTGGCAGCCGCGTCCAGAAGGCTGAGGGAGAGGATTATGACCTCGAGCCACCAGGCCCAGGGGCGCCCCTTGAGGAGGCCGTAGCCGGCGGCCATGACGGCGGCGGTCTCGGCTGTGAATACGAGTGCCTGGGCCGTGTAGCCCGTGGAGAGGGCGTATATGGCTAGGGCGAGGAAGACTATGCCCCCGACCACGTTGAGGGCGGCAAGGAGGGTCACTGTCCCCGGCCTCTTGCGGCCGCTTCCACTCTGGCTCATCACTACTATATGCCCGGCCGTGGGGTTATACCCGGCGGGGCCCATGTACGGCGCCGTGCGCGTGGCTGGGAGATAGATACGGGGGCGTGCGGCAGCTGAGCCCTGGGGGCTCTGTCTCTACGCTGGGGGCGGGGCGCTCGGGGCGGGATTCTACGGGGGTGGGCCGTACCTGGGGCCGGAGGGGTTACCGGCTTCTGGCCTGGTTCTCGGGTGGCTGGGCGTCGAGGGTGGCCAGGAATACTGGTAGGCTCCGCTTGTCTAGGGTGATTGTGGGGACCGGCTTTCTCCCGGTGGAGGGCTTTCTCCTCCACTTGACCTCTACTCCGAGGGGCCGTGGGGCTAGTACGAGGGCGTCTATCTCTGTGTGGTTGCGCCAGTAGTATGTTGGGTGCCTCCTGGCTAGGTGCTCTATGACCGTGGCCTCGACGATGGCTGGCTCGTCGACGGGGGTTCTCGTGTAGCGGGCGAGGACGTGGTAGAGGAAGGGGTCTGTGAACGCGATCTTCTTGTTCTTCCTGTAGCTGGGCTCTCCTGTGGGGGTGGCCCAGTATATTATCCTGGCCACCATGAGTGCCTGTAGTGTCTCGACGTATTCGCGGGCGGTGTAGGCGGTGCGTATCGAGGTGTTCCTGGCGATGTTGTTCCAGCTCACGGGTGAGGGGGCGGCCTCGAGGAGGTAGGCGACTACCTCCTTCATTATGTGCTCGCTCCTCCCAGCCCTTATCCAGTCGGCCCTCAGCCAGTCTAGGTAGGCCCTGTAGGAGAGGTATGTTATTCTTCCGCGCTCGCGGAGCTCCCTGATGGGGAGTGGGAAGCCGCCTGTCTCGAGGTAGTCTCTGAATGCCTCGCCTATCCGCCCGGCTAGGGCGGTGTTGGCCTTCACTGCGGCGCTGAAGCGCCCGGGGTCCTCGAGGCCAGCCCTCTCCACGCTGAGCCCGGCGGTGACTTCGAGGTACTCGGTGAATGGGAGGGGGTAGAGGTAGATGTCCCTGCCGTGCCCCCTCCTGCCGGGGAACATCTCCTTTCCGGCGAGTAGCTCTAGGCTGGCGGAGCCCGTGAGGACTAGGGCGTCGCGGGCTAGGAGGCGCCTGTCTATCCGGGACTTGACGGCCCGGTACCACTCCTCCACGAAGGTGACCTCGTCGAGGAGTATGACTGAGGAGTCTACGCCCCAGGCCTGCCTGGCCGCGAGGTAGTTGTCGAGCACCTCGCCTAGCTCCCGGTGGCTTGAGAGCTCGTCGCAGGAGTAGTAGAATATGGAGTGGGGGTCTCTGCCGGCCTCGAGGAGCCTGTGTACGAGTATCTTTAGGGCCGTCGTCTTGCCGACCTGCCTGGGGCCTACGAGGAAGTTGAGGGAGAAGGGGGTGAGGGATAACCGGTCTATGGCGCGGGGCGTCCACCTCACGGGGGCGTTGAGCCACTCCTCGTAGACCGGGTCTGGCTCGCCGAGCCACCAGGGGTTGTACTCCTCCATTGTCAATATGATTGAAAACATCTTAAATATACATTTTCAACACCATTGAAAAGACGCTAGCAGCCGAGGAGCCTGCGTATCTGGCTCATCCTGGCACGCCTCATGAGGAGCTCGCGGAGCAACGGCATCTTCTCCTCGACGACCTCGAGTGGGACGTCGCAGCCCTGCTCGCGGAGGAAGCCGTGGAGCCAGACGTAGGGCGGCGTCCCTGTGAGGAAGTAGGCGCGCCACTTGCTTATCGGCACGGACTTGACTGTGCCTACGCGCTCGAGGACGCTCAGGTGCCACTGGGCCTCGCCGAGGCTCATCCCCATTATCCTGGCTATCCTCCTCGCCGTGAGGCCGGGGCGGCGGCGGAGGAGCTCGACTATGTCCTGTCTGGCCCTGTGCCTGAGCGCCTCCTCCGGCGTCTTGAGGAGTAGGTAGAGGCCGGCAAGGGGGGCCTTCACAGCCCTGCCCCCTTCGTGGAGTGCCGCGTAGAGCACGGCCGCCGCAGCCACCGCCGCCACGGCCACGCCTATGAGGGGGCTTGGCCTGTATATGTGCGCGAGGAGGGGCGGTAGGAGCTCCAGCCTTGCCTTCGCGGTGTAGCGGGTGCCCGGCGGCGCCGTGACCTTGAAGCCAGCTGTGTGGATGCCGGGTGCGAGCCTTATCTTCTCGCCTGGGCTGTACTCCGTGCCGTCGAGTATGAGGGTGGCGTTGCCGCCTAGGAATATGTAGGCTTCGTCGCTCGCGTTCAGCTCGAGGACGCCGCTGTAGACTGCCTGCCCGCTGGGCGGGGCCGTGCCGGTGAGTGTGAACTCGAGGATGTTCTCGGCGGGCCTGGTGAAGGACAGGCCTGGCGCCGGCCTTACCTTGAAGGACACGTGGAGCGCCAGCTGTGCCGCCGCGGTGGCCGCGAGGAGCGTTGCGGCTAGGAGGATGGCTGCCAGAAGCCTCGGCATTGGATTTTATCTCTCATACGCCGTGATAAGTGTTCCGTATCTTCCGGCCGGCCTATGGGCCGTATGACTGTGGGGCGGCGTGGCAGAGACATTGCATGTGGATGTTCATGGGCCTATGGTTGTGTATCAGCATTGTAGATACTATATGTATGTGACCGGGTAGGATGAGAACGCTGCAAACTGGTGGCTTTTTACTAAGTTGTCTATGCTTTATGCTACCAATTTTTATCCAAACATATTTATAACATCCGGATATAGCACTCCAGGTGAAGGGAATGCCGAGGGTAGTCGGTCTGCCCAGGCTGCAGGCGCTCTACAGGAGGTTTGTGGGCCTGGACCTGGACAAGTCTAGGGCGGCGCAGGTGCTGGAGATAGCTGAGAAGAAGCTTGGGGACCTGTTCGAGGTGGCGGTTGAGAGGGCGCGCGCCGAGAAGCGGGAGAGGGTGGAGTGGCGCGACCTCCCGTTGACCAAGGGGCTCCTAGCCACGATGGAGAGGTATGAGAGGGAGCGTGAAGAGCTCGGCGACCCCAGGCTCGACCTGGCGCCCATCCTGGGCTTCCTCGAGGTCCCGCTGGGCGGCATGGAGACGTCGGAGGAGGTCAGGGAGAGGCTGCCGGTTCTGGCGGCTACGATGCTGCTCCTGGTAGGGTATGTGGTGAAGCTGGTCGACACGAGGGCCCGGAAGCCTAGCAAGGAGGATCTGGAGAGGGCTGAGAGGATACTGGATCTAACCCTCTAGGAGGGTTATTTATACTTTTTAGGTCGATATTGACCTAAATCCGCTAAATAGGCTCCCGGCCCATTTCTTCCCGGTGAGCGGGAGAGTGCAGGTACGAGTAGTTGCGGCGCTCCTCCTCGTGGCGGCCCTGGCCGGCCAGCTTGCGGCCGCGGCGCCCGCCAGGTGGAGCCAGGAGTTCGTGAACAAGGTGTACACGGTAAGCCTGCCACTTGTCTTTGGGGGCGACGAGTACAGGTGGACCGGCAGCAGCCTCTCCCTGGAGTCGAGCGGCAGGGTCTACTACGTGGAGTTCTCCTCCACGCCCAGCGACTGGCGCGCGCTCTCGGGCACGTGGACGGTCTCGGGCGGCTTCCTCGCGGCGAGCCCGCCGGACCCCTCCAGCTGGGGCATCTACGAGTATGGCTCCGTGATACCGACGTCCTCGGAGCCGCAGCTCTTCTTCGAGGCCTATATGGTGTCCGCCAGCGCCACGAGGGGAGGCATCAGCCTGAGCAGCTCCCTGGGCGACACGAGTGACCCCCAGACCTCGCCGAGCATAGTGGCAACCGTGGACGCCAAGGCTGGCATATGTATAGAGGCGGCTCCCCCGCTGGCGGAGTATCCGCCGGCTCCCCCGGAGAACGGCGACGTGTGGCTTAGGCTGGTCTACTACCCGGCCGGCAGGTACGAGGCCTTCGCGGACGTAGGCGACGGCTGGGTCCCCGTGGCCCTGGGCCCCACGGTCTCCAGCGACGTGGCGCTCCGCCTGATAGTCGCTGGTGACGGGGAGTGGCGCTTCGGCTACGTCGCGGTGTATAGGGAGAGGGTGGTGTACATTAGGGGGCTGCCCGCTGGCAGCGTGGTGCAGCTCTACAGTGGGTCTAGGCTTGTCGCGTCAGCCATGGCTGACGCTACCGGCTACGCGTCGCTCGACGTCTCCGGCGCGCACATACCGATTAGAGACGCGAAGGTGAAGGTGTACATGCCGCCCATGACGGTCCACTACTACGACGGTACGCGTGACAAGTATAGCGGCGCCGTGGGGGGCTTCCTGGCCGTGGCTGGGTCCTCCACGGTGGATATATGGTATACTGTGTCCCTGGGCGAGTCCACTACACTCTACTCTGCGAGGTGGATCCTGCCGCCGGCCGCCAGCGTGGTGAATCTAACGCTGGTTAACGGTAGCTCGAGGACCGCGTATACGCCGGCGAGCGTCTCCCCCTTCGGGCCGCTCACCGAGGCCCTCTTCTCGTTCCCCGGCGGCGCCGCGGCAGAGAAGATGATACTCTACCTGGAGGCCCCGAACATCGTCTCGGGCTTCGCCATCTACAGCGTCGAGAGGGACGTGCTGGACCCCGCCGCCACGGCGGCCGGCGAGGCGCTGAGGGCTCTCATAAACGTCTCGGACGGCTCGTCACCCCTCTCGGAGGCCAATGTAGCCCTCGTGCTGAAGCGTGTGCCGGACGCGGCGACCCTCCTGACGCGCACCGGCTCCACCGATGGGGACGGGGAGGCCGCGCTGCCCTTCACGGGGCCTGCATACCCCTACAGGGCGATCGGCCTGGCGTACTACAGCCCCCTCGGCACCGAGTGGTACTTCGGCATAGCGGAGGAGGCGGTTAAGCTGGCGCCGACACTGACCCTGACCGCGCCGGCCAGCGTTGCCGAGGGCAGCCCGCTCAGCCTCGTGGCAAGGCTGCACGCCGGTACACGCGGCATAACCGGCGCGGCCATAGCGTTCCAGGTGAGGGTCGGCTCGGCCTGGGTTACCGTCGCCACCGCGGTGACCAACTCCACGGGGTATGCGGCCGCCAGCTACGTGCCCCCGGGGAGCGGCGTGGCCGCCTTCAGGGCGGTGTACGGTGGGGATGAGTGGCACGCCGCGGCCGTCTCGCCGACCATAGCCGTCACGGTGAAGAGGATGCCTAGCATATCGGTGGAGGCTCCCCCGAGCGCCCCGGTGGGCCGGGCCTTCACGGTCAACGTGACGCTGAGCTACGGGGGCTCCCCCCTCCCCGGCAAGAGGGTCGTGCTGCAGCGCAGCCTTGACGGCTCCACGTGGGAGTACGTGGCGGACGGCGTCACCGGCGGTGACGGCGTCGCCTCCTTCACGGTCGTCGAGGCCTCGAGGGGCCGCTACTTCTATAGGGGCTTCTACGCTGGGGACGATGTGTACGCCAGTGCAGTGAGCCCCGCCGCGGCGGTGGACATCGTGCTAGCCACAGCGAGCATGAGCATCGCCGTGCAGGGGGCCAACGCCACGCTGCCGGCCGTGGTCTCCGTGAGGCTCCTAGGCCTGGATGGGCCGCTCGCCGGGAAGAGCATAGAGGTTAGGGTTAACGGCACGGCCGTCTGCACGGCTGTAACCGGGGCCGGCGGCTGGGCCAGGTGCACGTGGGTGCCCCCGTCCCCGGGGTGGTACCACGTGGAGGCTGTCTTCGAGGGGGACGAGGAGTATGGCCCGGCCCGCGCTGAGGCCCTTGTCGAGGCCCATAAGCTGTCGACGAGGCTCCACGTCTCGCTCCTGGAGAAGGCCTACGCCGGGAGGCCGGTGAGGGTGTCGGTAAGGCTCACGCTGGCTAACGGGACGCCTATACCCGGCTCCGTGGAGTACGAGTGGGCCGGCGGCAGCGGCTCCATCCACCTGGCGGACGGCGCCGGGGTGGCTACGCTTACGCCGCCTGGGCCCGGCGTCTACACGGTGCACTTCAGGTATGGGGGTGGCCCGCTCTACTCGCCGTCCTCCGCAGTGCTCGAGATCACCGCCGAGAAGGTGCCTGTGAAGGTCTCCGTGGAGGGTGCCGACACCGCGGTCGAGGGCGGCGAGCTCGAGCTCAGGGTGAGTGTAACCGACATCTTCGGCGAACCAGTGGAGGGTGCGAGGGTGCGCGTATACCTCGCCGGCATAGAGGCGGCTAGCGGCGTGACCGGGGCGGACGGCGTCGCGACCATCAAGGTGCCCGTCGCGGCCTCCGGCAGGCTCCCGCTCCGCGTGGTGGTCGAGGAGGGAGACGCCTATACGGGCGTGGACCTGGAGGTAGGCGTCGTGGAGGCCGCCCCTGCCCCCTGGAAGGTGGCGGCGCCCATAGTCGCCGTGCTGGCGGCTATACTGCTCCTCCTCTACCTGAGGAGGAGGCGGGGCGGCGTCTCCCATGTGCCCGGCGGCGGGGCGGCCCCCGTCCCGCCCGGTGAGGGGCCGGTGGGCGGCCTCTTGTCGCTGGGCGTGGTGGGGGCTGAGGGCGTGGAGGCTAGGAGCCCGGCTGAGGAGGAGCCCGTGGAGGCGTGCCTCTACGGGTGTGGGGAGGAGGGTAAAAAGGTTGTTTTTTAATGCTACTCCTATATGGCGGCGAAGGCGAGGTACCAGGCGAATATGAGGCTTATCGCTATCATCGCCGGGTGTAGCCGCCTGGCCTCTCCCTGGAGCGTTTTTACGAGGGTGTAGACTATGAAGCCGAGCGCTATGCCGTTGGCGATGCTGTAGGTGTAGGGCATGTAGAATATCGTCGCGAAGGCGGCGAGGCCCGTGGCTACGTCGACGCGGCCGAACCCTATCTTCGCGACGCTCTGCATCATGAGGAAGCCGACGAATATGAGGGCGGGCGCGGTGGCGGCGCCCGGTATGAGGCCCGCGATGGGCGCTATGAATAGGAAGGCCAGGAAGAGCAGGCCTGTGACCACCGAGGCCAGGCCCGTCCTCGCGCCCTCGGCGACGCCGGCCGCGCTCTCTATGTATATGGTGTTGCTGCTGCTACAGAAGAGGCCCCCGAGCATGGCGCCGAGGCTGTCCACGAGGAGGGTCTCGTAGAGCCTCGGTATGCGCCCCTTCTCGTCGAGGAGACCCGCCTGCTCGCCCACGCCGACAACCGTGCCCATGGTGTCGAAGAAGTCTGAGAGCATGACCGCGAAGATGACGGCGGCGAGCTCCGGCCGCGCGGCGCCGAGTATGTCAGCCTTACCTATGATGCTGGGGTCGGGCGGGCTGAAGGGCGAGGAGAGAGCTGCGAGGTTCACGGTTGAGAAGACGCGCGGGTCTACGAGCTTCCAGGCGACCGCTAGGATGGTTGAGGCTAGTATGCCGAGGAGCACGGCGCCCTTGAAGCGCCTGTGCCAGAGGACGGCTATGACCGCCAGCCCGGTCATCGCGACGACCGCCTCGGGGCTGGAGAGTCTGCCGAGGGTCACTGGAACGCCGCCGCCGGGCTTCACGAGGCCGGCCTCCACGAAGCCTATGAAGGCTATGAAGGCGCCTATGCCGACGCTTATCGCGTGCTTGAGCTCCATGGGGATTACGTCCATTATATACTCGCGGAGGCCGAGGGCGACTAGGACGGTTATTATGAGGCCCTCCCAGAAGATGACTCCCATCGCTGTCTGCCAGCTCAGCCCCATGGACTTGACGAGGCTGTAGGTGACGAAGGCGTTTATCCCCATGCCTGGGGCTATGGCGAAGGGGTTGCGGGCCCACACGCCCATGAGTATGGTGAGGAGCGCCGCCGAGAGTATGGTCGACGTCATCACGGCCGCGAAGGGCGCGCCCGCGGCGGAGAGTATGGCGGGGTTCACGAAGATTATGTAGCTCATGGTCATGAAGGTGGCGAGGCCTCCCCTGAGCTCCGCGTCTAAGCTGCTCCGCCTCGCGGATATCTCGAAGAAGCTGTCTAGCAGCGCGGCTATCCCTCCACCCTGGGGGCCGTCCCCCCTAGATACTTCTCCTTCCACGTCGAGAAGCAGCGTACTAGGCCTATAAGCATCCCTCCCCGGCCGGGGTACCTGTTACAGGCGCGGGGCGGGGGGTAGGGGAGGGTGGGCCGAGTTTATACGGCGCCCGGGGAGAGATTCAAATAGGGCTCGGAGCCGTTATATTGGTTTGGGACTCTTACCCGCCGCGGGAGCCCCCGGCTAGGAGCTGCTCGATGAGCTCGGCCGCTATCCTGGCGGCCTCCTCGTCGCTCCAATTGTCGCCCGGCCTGAACTGCTTCTTAGTCTTCCTGCCCAGGCCCTGGCGCCCCCACTCCGTGGCTATGCTCTCGGCGAGGCTAGCGAGGGTCGCCGGGTCGAGGCTACCCTGCGGGCCTAGAGCCGCCATGCTGCCGGCGAGGAGGCTGGATATCGTGCTCATCTTCCTATACTTTAGCCTTCCGGGCCCCGTGAACCTCAGGGAGGCCACGAAGCTCCTGGCGACGCCTAGTACGGCCTTCGACATCTTCTCCGCGGCCTCCTCCCCCGGGGAGGTTGAGGCCTCACGCAGCATCGTCGCCGCCATCCACCTGTTGAAGAGTATCTCTGCCGCCCTGCCTAGTATGGCCTTGACGCCCTCGATCAGGCCCCGCTCCTTCGCGACGTGGAGGGCCAGGTCTCTCCCATGGTCTCCGAGGATGGCCGGGTACTTGAATAGGTGGAGTGGGAGCTGGAGCAGGTCTACCGGGTTGGGGGTTGCCAGGGAGCCTATGTCCTCGGCCATGTGCTGTTTGTCGGCCTCGTCGCTATAGAGGTGTACGAGGATGACCGGGCCCTGGGAGACGTAGTCGCCTATCTGGCCGAGCTTATGGCTGCTGAGCGTCTTCTCCGCGGTCACCTCTACGGCCACAGAGCCTAGCTCTACGCCGCCTATACGTGCCAGGTAACGCATGTCGACTATGCTCTGGCGCACCTTGCTCGACTTGGTGTCCAGCAGCCACGTCACCGTGTAGACCTCCTCTCCATGCCGTATCTTCTTCTCGTAATGCGGTAGCATCACCTTCAGGACCTGTCTTACAGTGTCCTCGCAGAGCCTGCCAAGCCCGGCCGGGTTCTCCAGGCTACCCGGGTCGGGCGAGGCCTCGGCCAGGCCCTGGACGTAGAGACGTGACATAGACAGCGCGTTTGCCACTGCTGTGCCCACGGCCAGGCCAGTCACCTCCTCTCGCGGCCAGAACCACTCCGCATAGTCCCTTGCGAAGCGGTAGAGAAATGTTAGGAGCTGTGGATCGGGTAGGCTCCCGGGTGGTACGAGGCCTTCATGTAGGGCGGCGAGTATAGTGGTTGTCTCGAAGATCTCATAGATGTCGCCCTCACCCAGGTGTAGCGAAACCCGTGCTATGACGTTCATCAGACGCCTACTCAGCCTATCTCTCGCCAAATGCTTAATCTCCTCCTCCAACCTGTAGCTAAGTATCGGGATCACGGCGTGCTTAAGATCCCTCCGGGGAGGCGACTCGGTGTATTTTATCAGGACGCTTGCGAACTCCTCTACAGCCTTAGCCTGCTCCTCCGGCGTGAGCTGGGTGGACACGAGCAGGTCTAGCTCGTCTATGAAGACCGCCAGCTTAGGGTCAAAGCTCACCGCTAGGAGTGTCGTGGCGAAGACGCCCGATGATATGGGCTTCTTGGAGTTCGTCTTAGAGGCGTAGGATATGAAGCGCGTCTTTATCCCCCTCCCCCGGGCTTCCAGCTCCTTTGCTATGAAGACAGCTACCTGTGACTTACCCGTACCATAGGTATGCTGCGGGGAATAGATCACGAATATCTCCGCCCCATAGAAGGGTGACTCGAAATAATCGAGAAGCCTCCTCACGGCCCCTTCAACGATTCTCTTGATCTCACGCCTCTTCACCAGGAGGGGCTCCATCTCTTCAAGGGATAGATCTACATGGCGGCCCTGACTCCACCTCTGGACTATGTAGCCCAGTAGGGCCTTGTCGCTATACCTCCCAGCTAGCTCTACGAGCCTCTCCTGGAACTCGTTTATCGTGCTATACACTCCACACCACCACGTCGTCCCTCCTCAGTATGACGGCGTAGCGTATGCGGCCGGTGTTCCTGTCCACCACGCGCCTCAGCCTTGCCCCAACAAGCCCCCTGGACTCCACCTCCTCCGCAGGTATCTCGACGCCATACCCCGCTACAAGCTCCCTGGGGACCCCGAGGGGGCCCGGGGCCGGCCCCCTAGGTGAGCCACGTATATCCACGAGGCCCTCGCCGTAGAGGCCCAGCACGGCCTCCCTAGTATCGTCTCCGAACCTGTCCTCCAGCTCGCCAAGCCTCGCCTCGCCCCTCGCCCTCAGGTAGGCTATGACCGCGTCCCGGGTCGAGGGCGTGTACACCCGCCAGGGGGAGACCCTCGTCACCACCCCTAGCTCCTCCAGCAGGAGGAGCAGCCTGGAGGCGGAGGTCTTGGAGAGCTCCATGCCCCTCTCCGCGGCGGCCCGGGAGAGGGCTATATGCGTGAGCGGCTCCTCCACGCTGTCGAGGATCCCTGCGATGCCGAGTCCATCCAGCAGCCGCTCCGCCAGGTCCATCCTGAACTCCACCTCGCTGCCCCGGTAGCCTAGGAGGCCCAGCGCGTCGAGGAAGCGTGCCTGCGCCCTGCTGCGCCTGGTGTCTCGGGGCCCCTCCACGGCCACGCCGTAGAGATCGCGTATCTTACCGGGGGGTACCGTGAGCCGCACGCCTATCTTCCAAGATATAATTAATATTGATAGATGATTTATAGCTTCCCTGCGGGCCCCCTGCCAGGGGACACAGCCGGCCAAGGGGGGCTAGAGCTTGGGCGTGGCGGCGGCAGGGCTACTTGGAGCCGACCAGGCTCCGGGGGTCTATCCTCCTTATGCCGGGTATCGAGTCGTATACGTGGTCGGTGGATACTATGGTGTGGTCTGGCACCTGGCTTAGCGCGGTGGCAGCGTGGTACGCGTCAAATACAGAGCCCAGCCGGTACTGGGCAAGCAGCGTGAAGGCCAGCAGGTCTATCTCCGGGGTTGTAGGCAGGAACACGAGGTTGTCTATCGCCGTGAGCGCCGCGGCCCTGGCGAGGTACTCGTCGGGCGGCACCCCCTCCTCGACCGACAGGTAGTATAACTCGTGGAGAACCTCCCTGGAGGCGTAGAGGGTGCCTAGCACCCCCTCAACCGCCATCTCGACTATCTTCACGGCTACAGGTTTGAGCCAGTCACTCTTCTTAACGTAGGCGTATAGAACGTCGCTCTCGACCAGCATGGCCGTCCACTGGCTAGGCCTGCCCCCTCCTCCTGGCGCGGGACACGGCATCCCTCCTAGCAGCCTCCTCGACGCGCGCCTTGTCGCCACGCGTATCCCGGCGGGAGGGGAGCCAGCCCTCGGCAAAGCGCTCGGGGTGCTCCGGGAGCGGTATAACTACTATGTACCTTCCGGCCGGTATCACCACGGCGCGGCCGCCGCGGGGCGCAGAGTTCTTCGGCAGCGTGATCCTACCCCTCTTGTCTATGCTTACGACGGCCATCAGCCACCCCCATTCTAGAATGCAGCCCACAAAGATATTGTTTACCCACGCCCCCACAGTATGTGGGCACATCCCGGCCATGCCCCAGGCTACGGGGGCGGCCGGGGGCGCCGCCTAGCCGCCTCTATACGGGCGAACCTCGACGCCTTCGCCGAGGCGGGCCTTATAATCGTGCGTGGCGCCAACGTGTAGACCCTGAACATGCAGTGATCCGCGCCGCACGCCTGGCACTCCAGCTCGTCGACCGCAACCCTGTACCCGCTGAGCCTCTCGCCCAGGTAGCTGAGGAAGCCCCTTGAAATATGGCATGACGGCTCCCTCCTAGGGTTGCCGCCTGTATATGACTCGACGCTGCCCTTCATGTGGACTATCAGCGACTCGCCCTCACTCTCCCTCTCGGTCCATATCTCGGCGACGGGGAGCCCCGGCGCCAGCGCCTCAAGCGTCTTCCCCACCGCGTCCTGCCAGTCGTCGGCCTCCTGGAAGCCGTAGACGTGCTCTATGAAACGGCCGACTAGGTAGCCTACCCTGACGAGGATCGGCGCCGCCCCTCTGCCGAAGTACTCCTCCATGGCCTCTCGGAGCCTGAGGAACCTCTCGGGCGGGTATATACGGCCGGGGTCGAGCCTATCTATTCCAGCTATTTCTTTTACTTTTTCGAGTATGTGGTCGCCGGCAGCCTCCTCTACAGCCTCCAGTACCATCTCCAGTATCATACCGCTGATGCCCTTATGCTCGCCTTGACTCATACTAGCCGTGCTGTTAAACGTTTAAATCGTAATTATTCTTATCCTTGTAGGAATATATTTTTTAACTAAATACCACATAGCCTAGGAATATTGTAAAAATTTTGTTAAAAAGCCGAGCCTCCCTGCAGCCTACCCACAAAGCCCCCTATACGCCTGAACGCCTCGTCGAGAATCCCCGGCGGAGGCAGGAACACGAGCCTCACATGCCCCCTGCCCGCTGGGCCGAAGCCCGAGCCATGCACGACGAGAACCTTCTCCTCGAGCAGGAGGCGGCGCGTGAACTCCTCGTCATCCACGGGAACCGTTAGGCGTGGGAGCGCATAGAAGGCGGCGCGCGGCGGCGCAGAGAGCTCCAGGCCGGGCGTCTCCTCTATCTTCTCTACGAGGTAGCGGCGCCTCTCGTCGAGCCTCCTCCGAAGCTCCTCGAGGTGGCTCGGCGGCCTCGACAGCGCCCTTGCGAGCGCAACCTGGAGCGGCGCCGGCGCCGAGAGCCTGGCCTGGGCGCCCCTGAGGAGGGCCCCGTAGAGCTCCTCCGCCTCCTCCCTAGGGCCGGCGACGTATATGTAGCCTATGCGCCAGCCGGGCACGAGGTACGTCTTTGAGAAGCCGTTGAGCCCCACTACGAGCTGGTCCTCTGAGGCCAGGGAGGCGAGGCTCCTGAACTCCCCCTCGTAGACGAGCGCATCGTATATCTCGTCGCTCGCCACGGGCACGCCGTACTCTGCGGCTATGTCGAGTATCTCGCGGAGGAGTCTCGGCGGGTAGAGGGCGCCGGTCGGGTTGTTCGGGTTGTTGACGACGAGGAGCTTGGCGCCTGCCTCGAGCCCCCTCCTTATGTCGTCGGGGTCTGGCTGCCAGCCCTCCTCCTCCCTCATGCTGTAGTATATCGGCTCGGCGCCGTAGACCGGGGTCAGCGCTATGTAGAGGGGATAGGTGGGGTCTGGCAGCAGGACCTTGTCGCCGGGGTCGAGGAGGGACATGTAGAGGAGGTTTATCGCCTCGCTCACGCCCTGCGTGACTATGACGAGATGCGGGTCCAGGGTGTTGCCGTTCCAGCTCCGCTCCTTCTCGGCTATGGCACGGCGGAGCTCCCACACGCCGGGGCTGGGGGCGTAGTAGCTGTGGTTCTCCCTCACCGCCCTACAGGCCTCCTCGACGAGGAAGCTGGGGGTCTCGTAGTCGTACTTGAGGGGGTCGCCTATGTTGAGGTAGAGTATCTCCTCCCCCTCCTCCTGGAGCCTGCGGGCGAGGGGTGTGTACTTACGTATCGCGTACTGTATCCGGCCTATCCTATCGGAGAGGGGTACACGCATCACGGCTATGGGTGTGGCCCCCCGTATATGCGTCCCGGAGCCACACATATATATTGGATAATCGTCCATGCCCTGTGAGGGCCCGGGAGGTGGCGCTGGCCTCCCTGTTCACGGGGGCGGCGGTCGCGCTGAGATACGCCAAGAACGCCTTAACCGGCGTCCAGTTCATAAACATCCCCCTCGCCATGGCGTACACCGCGGCCTGGCTCGGCGGCCCCCGGCTAGGCTTCCTGGTGGCGTCCGCCAGCTACCTGATATCCGACATGCTCATAATGCCCGGCCCCTGGACCCCCGTGGACGCGGGCCTCGCCGGCGCCGCCGCCCTGGCCTTCGGCCTCGCCGCCAGGAGGCTGCGCGGCATCGAGCTGGCCGTCGCCGCCTTCCTCGCGACCCTTGCCTACGATGTCGCCTCGTCCTCCCTGCTCTACATGATCTTCGGCGTCCCGCCGGCGGAGGCGGTGGCGATGGGGATTGTAGGCCTGTTCCTCCCGGTGATGGGGGGCGGCCTCATCGGGGTGGGGCCGGTCACCGAGGCCGCGACGGCGCTCCTGGCGGTTGGTGTGATAGAGGGTGTCGAGAGGAGGGGTGTCGGGTATGGAGGGTAGAGCGTCACGTATACTGCTTGTCGTGCTCCTAGTGTGGGCTGTCGTGTCGACGGGCTTCGCGGCGAAGCTCTACATGGAGAACGCGGCGCTTAGGAGCAGCGTGGCCAGGCTGGAGGCTGAGCTCGCCGAGGCGCGGGGCGAGGTGGAGTCTGTCAGGGCCAGGACAGTGACGGTCGACATAGCCATAGACTATGGTAACGGGACTGTTGTGTGGCATAACGGTACCGTGCTGCCCCGGGGCGCCACGGTGCTCACGGCTCTGGTCGCCGTCGCCAAGGTGGAGTACAGGGTCGGGAAGTACGGCGCCTACGTCGTTGCGGTCGACGGGGTCAGGGAGAAGCTTTTGTCTAAGAGCGAGGGCTATAGCTGGATGTGGTACATCTACGACTACGCGGAGAAGAAGTGGGTTATGGGCCAGGTCGCCGCCGACAAGTACAAGCTGAGGGACGGCGACGTGATAATGTGGAAGTATGCCCACTGGAAGTACTAGCCGCGACGAGGAGTCAGTACTCCTCTTCCTCTACCTGAGCCCTGGCTACACGGGCAGGAAGACGCTGTCACGGGAGCTCGGGATAGGCGAGGGCAGGGTCAGGGGGATCCTCAGGAGGCTCGCAGCCCGCGGCCTCCTCGAGACCGTTAGGAGCGGCTCCAGGCTAACAGTGGAGGGCAGGAGGAGGGTTGAGGCCCTACTCGCGGGGTACGGGGGCCGCGCCGCGGCTGTGCTCGACTGCGGGGAGGCGGAGCCCGGCGCGCTCTGCGCCGCCCTACACTGTAGGGGGCCCGACGTCTGGGGGAGGGCCCTGGAGCTGAGGGACTGCGCGGTGAGGGGAGGCGCGGCGGGCGCGCTCATAATAGTTGCCGGGGCAGACGGGCTCATACTGCCCCCGGGCGGTGAGAGGGTGTCCGACTACCTGCCCCGGCTCGAGGGCGATCTCTGGGAGCGCTTCGAGATAATAGGCGGCGACTCGATCCTCGCCCCCTTCTCGGGGAGCCTTGGGCCGGCCGTTAGGGGCCTCGTCTCGATGCTGGGCTGCCTAGTCGGCCCTCCCTAGCCAGGATCTCAGCACGCCGGGCACCTCGCCCACTCCTTCGACCCATGCGTCAGCCAGCGGGCTCCTCCCGGGCGCGGCGCGTAGCACCTGGATTGTCCTCATGCCGATGCTCTTCGCCGGCGCCACGTCGAGGTCGGGGTGGTCGCCGACGTGGACAGCCTCCCCCGGCTCGACGCCCGCGAGGAAGCAGGCTATCCTGTAGATCTCCGGGCCCGGCTTCTTCCAGCACGTGGCCTGGCTGGCGACTATGACGTCTACGAGATCCTTTATCCCCAGCGTCTCGAAGCGCTCGCTCACTATCTCGTAGTTCCCCACGTTTGATATGAGGCCCACGGTGAGCCCCATCTCGCGTACCTCCCCCAGGGCCCTGGGGGCCTCGGGGTCCATCCTGAAGCCCCTCCTATAGGCGTGCAGGACATGCCTGTAGACGTCCTCTGCGAGCCGCGGCGTAGGCCTGTAGCCAAGGCGGCGGAGCATAACCATGGCGCGGAAGAGATCCCAGTACTCCAGGTCGCCGCTCCAGGGCTGCCTCCACCAGGCCTCGAGTATCTCCTCCCGGGGCGGCGGCCTCAGGCCGTGCTCCTCGAGGCTACACGCTATCTCCTCGGCGAGCCTGTCGTTGAAGCCGTGGTCGAAGACCAGGGTCGACCCTATGTCGAAGAAGACCGCCTTCAGCACATGCTATCAACACCGCCGCCGGTAAATCTCTTCCGGGCCAGCCTGTAGACGCGGAGCCTGGCCAGGGGCCCGTTGGCCCTGTAGAACGCCGCCGCGCGGGCGTCTCCCGGCCTGGGCCTCCTCGAGCCGAGCACCCTGACGACGCTCACCCAGGGGTCGCCCCGGCGGGCCGCGTAGCCGAGCACCTCGGCCAGCAGCCTGCTTCCTATGCGGCGCCTCCAGAAGCCCCTGGCGACGTGGACGCCCCAGTCCACGTTGTAGCTACGCCTGTTGTAGTAGGCGGCGCCGACGGGCTCGCCGCCGATCCTCGCTATGAAGACCGTGTGTACACCCGGGCGGGGCGGGAGGCAGAGCCCCCAGCTCCTCCTCTGCACGCGGCACGCCTCGCCGGCTAGCTCTGCGACGCGGCCCGGCTCCTCGGCGACCTCTACAGCTACCCCGGCGCCGCTGAGCGGGCTGCCTGGCGGCCTCCAGAAGTATAGCAGGGAGACGCTCCTATGGGGCGGGGGCTCCGCGTCCTCGGGGACTGCGATGTGGGGTAGCTCCGCCTCTAGCGCCCGTGTGGACTGCTCCTCGCAGAGCGTGTATGACGCTGCGCGCCTCCTATACCTGACAGCGGCTGTGAGGCAGCGGGCCTCGGGGTCCCAGCTGGCTGTGAGGGGCTTCTTCGTCCAGAACACGTTGAGTATGGAGAGGGCGTCGAGCCACCCTGGCAGGCGGGGCGGGGGCACTATGTCTGTGAGCCTCACTGCTCCCCGGCCCCGCCGCGCCTCCTCCTGCTGCTCACGCTTATCTTGCGGTGGGCGAAGAGCCTTATTATCTCCTTCACCGTGAGGAGGCCGAGCAGGCGTCCCTCCGGGTCGACCACGGCGAGCCTGTCGGACTCGTAGTCGAACATGCGGTCTATGGCCTCCTTGAGGGTCGCGTCCGGCGTGATCGTCGGTATCCTGTGGAGCCCTATGTAGCACAGCTCCATGTCCAGCCTGTCCTCGGGCAGCTCGAGCAGGTCCTGGAGCTCTACGAGGCCTATGAAGCGGCCCTGGTCGTCCACAACGGGGAAGGTGCGGTGGGGTGTGCGGAGCGCCCTAGCTATCGCGCTCGCCACCGTGTCGCTGCACCTGAAGACGAGCACGGGCTTCACCATGGCCTCCTTGACCCTCGTGCCCGTGAATATGGGGTGGGTTATGCCGACGCGGCGGATCAGTATGTGGAGGAGGCCGAGCCTGGACTCCTCGTGGGCCGGGCTCTCACCCCTGCTGTAGACCTGGCTCGGGAATATGCTCATGTCTCCGGTGACGACGTAGGCTATCGTCGTCGATATCAGGCTGGGCGCGAAGAGGACGTAGCCGTTGGTCATCTCGCTGACCATCAGTATCACCGATATGGGGACCTTGCCGGCGCCGCCGAGGTAGCTCATCATGCCGAGCACCACGAAGGGAGCCAGGGGGAGGTTGAAGCCCGGTATGTACTGCTTGAGCAGCGTCCAGAAGAGGGCGCCGGTGAAGCTTCCGATGACGAGCGTGGGGGCGAAGACGCCGCCGCTCCCGCCGCTGCCTATGGTTATGCTCGTCGCCAGTATCTTGAGGAAGGGGAGGGCGGCGAGGAGGAGGAGCGGGAAGTACCTCGTGTCGTCGAGGAGGAGGAGCTGTATCCAGCCGTAGCCGCCGCCGAGGACCTGGGGCGCGAACCAGCCTATCAGGGCTACGAGCACGGCCCCCAGGACCGGCTTGGCTATCCTCGGGATAGGCAGCTTCTGGAAGAAGCCCTCGACGCTCTCATAGGTGAATATGTATATGAAGCCGAGGAGCCCGTTCACCAGGCCGAGGAGTCCGAATATCACGAGCATCTCGGGGGAGTTCAGCTCTGCGACGAGGCCGCTCAGATCCGGTATCACGAACATCGGGTGCAGGCCGAAGACCCATGCGAAGACGCCGTAGCTGACTATGCTGGCTATGAAGGCCGGTGGCAGGGCCTCCGGCTCGAAGTCGGATATGTAGAATAGCTCGGAGCTCAGGAGGGCGCCGCCGAAGGGGGCCTTGAATATGGCTCCTATCCCGCTGCCCATGCCTATGGCGAGCGCCAGTCTCCTGTCCTTCGGCGTGAGGTGGAGGAGGTCTATAAGCGCCGCGCCGAAGCCGCCGCCTATCTGAGCTATCGGCCCCTCCTTGCCGGCGCTGCCGCCGCTGCCTATCGTGAGGCTGGAGGTCAGCAGCTTGACGAAGGGCACCCGGGCCCTTATCTGGCCGTCCTTGTAGTGGTAGGCCTCTATGGCCGCGTCCGTGCCCTCGCCGCCAGCCTCTGGGGCCAGCGCGAGGCTTATCGCCGCGCTGAGGAAGGCGCCTAGGCCGAGCGACGCGGCGAGGAGCAGGGGGTTCGGCGTGGGCATCACGTACCTCAGCGACTCTATGCCCGTGGGCGGCTCCCTGAAGCCGGCTATGCCGTAGAGGAACAGCTCGTAGACCTCCTCGAGCACCAGCTCGAAGGCGACGGCGCCGAGGCCGCTCAGGAACCCTATGATGATCGCCAGGGGGATCCACTTCTCCATGAAGCGGAACTCCCTGCTGTGCAGGAATATCCTGAACCGGTCGAGGAAACCTGGCTCCTCCACTTCCCGCCACCCACCCCGCGTCCTGCTAGATGGTAGCGGCGGCCACACATATAGGTTTGGAGCCGCAGCCCACGCGCCTAGAGCCTGATGCTCCTCTCTATGAGGAACTCTACGATGTCCTTATAGGTTATCAGCCCCCTAAGCCGCCCCTCCCCGTCCACCACCGCCACCTTGTCGAACTCGTGCCCTATCATCGTCTCCAGCACCTCGCCCAGCGTCGCCTCGGGGGGCACCGCGACGCCCCTCATCAGGTGGAGGAGGCAGACCTCTATCTCCAGGCTCCTGTCCCCGCCGAGGAGCACGTCGTCGACCGAGAGGAAGCCCATGAAGCGGCCCGCCGAGTCCACCACGGGGAACACCCTGAACCTGTACAGCCTGGCGAGCCTTACCGCCCTCCTCCCCGGGTCGCTGCAGAGGAGCCTAGCCCTGGGCTTCGAGGCGACGTCTGCGGCCCGCACCTCGCGGAGGAGGCGTGGATGCCTCTCCGCGAGCTTGTCGTAGAGCATCTGCACGTGCCCTATCTTGCGCTCCCCGTGGGCGGGGCTCTCCTCCCTGTTGTAGACCTGGCTCTCGTAGATCGTGTGCCTCCCCGTGAGGATGTAGCTAAGCGTTATGGCCATCAGCGCCAGGGGGAGTAGCTGGTAGTTGCCCGTCATCTCGCTTATCATTAGCATCGTTGCTAGGGGCACCTTGCCGACCCCCGCGAAGAAGCTCATCATCCCGACTATGATGAAGCTCGCCGCCGGCACGTCGTAGCCCGGGAAGAGGGCCCTGAGGGCGAGCCAATGGAGTATACCCACGGTGCCCCCTATGGTCAGGCTCGGCGCGAAGACGCCGCCGCTCCCGCCGCTGCCCACCGAGAAGCTCGTAGCCAGTATCTTGAGGATGGGGAGGAGTACGAGTACGTGGAGCGGGAGGAAGACGAGGTTCTCCCTTATCATGTACTGCAGCCAGCCGTAGCCGCTCCCAAGGACGTGTGGGAAGAAGGCGCCTATCAGGCCCGTCAGCGCCGCGCCTAGGGCCGGCTTCCACACGGGGCTCAGCCGGACACTATACTTGAAGAAGTCCCTAACCCAGTAGAAGGTCTTCACGTAGAGGACGCCGAGGAGCCCGTTCACCAGGCCGAGGACGGCGAAGGCCGGCATCGTGGGGAAGCTGTAGAGCGAGTACTCCCTGCCGGAGAAGCTCGGAGACCAGAATATCGGCTCCCACCCGTGTATGAAGCCTACGATGATGTAGCTCACGAAGCTCGCGATAAACGTGGGCGGTATGATAGAGGTCTCATAGTCCGCTATGTAGAGGACCTCCGAGGCGAACACCGCGCCCCCTATCGGCGCCTTAAACATCGCGCCTATCCCGCTGCCCAGGCCCGCCGCCACAGCCGCCCTCCTGTCCCGCGCGTCCAGCCCCAGCAGGTCTGCGAGCAGGCTCCCGAAGCCGCCGCCTATCTGGGCCACGGGGCCCTCCTTCCCCGCGCTCCCCCCGGTGCCTATGGTGAAGGCCGAGGCCACCATCTTGACGAGGGGGACTCGCCGCCTCATCGCCCCGTCCTTGTAGTGGTAGGAGTGTATCACCGCGTCCGTCCCGTGGCCCTCGGCCTCGGGAGCCAGCTTGAAGACGAGGAGCCCGCTCACGAGGCCGCCTACCACCGGCGTGAGCGCCAGCAGGACACGCTCCTCCGGGATCACGTGGCCCCCCGCCCCCAGGCCCGGCTTCGGCGCCACGTAGCCGGCCACCCCGACTAGGAACACGGATTCCACCCAGTGTGTGAGCAGCGTGAAGGCCACCGCGCCGAGCCCGCTCACGAGGCCTATCAGGGCGGCTATGAGGAACCACTTCTCTATGTAGCGGAGCTCGCCCTCCAGGCTCCTCCTCTCCACCCGGCCTTACCTCTCCCCATTGAAGGATAGGGCGGACTAATCTTTCTTTCCCCCCGCCGCTCCGTTAGACATTTTAAGTGGCCGCCGCTTAGCCCACTGTCTGCGGTATGGAGCGTGACAGGAAACGCCTCCTCGCCAACGGCCGCATAAAGGCGATAGTCGGCGAGGACGGCGTAGAGGTGCTCGAGATCGGGGGCAAGAGGTTCGAGGGGTTCGACAACTACGTACCCGTCCCCATCCGCGACCTCCGCTACGTGAGGATAGGGGAGATACCCGAGGGCGTCTACATAGAGCCCGTCGAGGACGTGGAGGGCAACACCGTCTACCTCGCGAGCCTCGGGACAAAGTTCCCCTTCGAGCTCAGGTACTGGAGCCGCGGCGTCGACGTGGAGCTGAACATGTGGCCCGGCGACTGGGGGGAGTACGTCTCCCTCCACGCATACATGGAGGGGCTCGCCTCGGTGCTGGCGCTCATGGAGAAGTGGGGATTCATAGAGGGGCTCGACGAGGAGTACACCGGCGAGATGTACAGGCTGTACTTCTACATGCCGCTCCCCGGGGACATAACCCTCCTCAAGGGGCTCTCGCTCATGAAGAGGATGCTCCGCGAGGTCGAGTCGGCGGCCAGGCAGATAGCCTACGCCCTCGCGCTCAGCGAGATAACGAAGGACGCGGGCAACTACGACCCCGACGAGTTCCTCGAAAAACTAGACGCGATACTAGGGAGATACGGGGTATAAAATACCGGCTCCCCCGCGCCCTGCCGGGGGGTACTCCCCCCGGGCTAGAGCCGACAGATAGAAATTTTACCACCCCAGCACTTTCATCAACATCATGTCCGGCAAGCTAGACGAGAAAGACATAGCGATACTCGACATCCTACAGGAGAACTCTAAGCTCACCGTCAAGGAGATAAGCAGGAGGATAGGCAGCCCGGTGACGACGACCCACTCCAGGATAAAGAGGCTCGAGAAGGAGGGCTACATAAAGCACTACCGCGCCATACTCAACCCCAGCAAGCTAGGCTACAAGGCCGCCGCCTACATACTGGTCTCCTTCGCCAGGAACTCCGGCCTCGACCAGCGCGACGTGGCAGGCGAGATAGCCAAGCTCCCCCAGGTACAGGAGGTGCACATCATAACGGGCGACTGGGACATCCTAGTAAAGGTCCGCGTCAGGGACGTCGAGGACCTCGGCCGCTTCATAATAGACCGCATCAGGAAGATAAGGGGCGTCGAGAAGACGTACACATCCGTCGTCCTAGACACAGTAAAGGAGACCACAAAGGTGCCCCTCAGGAATGGGCAAGCCTAAGGTGTACCTCGCAGCCCCCATCCTCGGCCACCCCGACGGGCGGCTCCTCGCCAGCCAGCTCCTCGAAGCGCTAATACGCGTAGGGCTGGACATCGTAAACCCCTGGGTGACGGGCGGCCCCGACGCCGCGCAGCCCCGCGAGATATACCTGAGAGACACGGCGCTCATCGAGGCCGCGGACGGGCTCGTAGCGGAGGTCACGCTGCCCAGCCTCGGCGTCGGCTACGAGATAGCCTACGCCCTCTGCCGCGGAAAGCCCGTCGCCGCCCTCGCCAGGGAGGGCGCGCGGGTATCGAGGCTCATCCAGGGCATCCAGTCCCCCAGGTTCATGTTCCACACCTATGCCGACCCCCTGGAGGCGGCGCGCCTCGCGGCGGGCTTCATAGGGAGGGGGCGGCCCGGCCGGGCCTCGGGGAATATAATATAGAGCCACTGCCCCCAACTACCCCTATGGGTGTAGACGCGGTGAAGATAAGGGTGCTCGTACTGCCGGGCAGCGAGAAGCCGGGGCTGGCGGCCGAGTGGATCTCAGGCTACCTGCGCGCCATGGGTGCGGAGCCGCTGCCCGAGGTGCTCGACGAGCTGCCCGGGGAGGAACTCATCAGGGAGAGGCTCGCTGGGAGCGACGGGGTGATACTCGTCGGCGCGGCGGGGCGGCCCGAGGCGGTGCGGAGGGCTGCAGCGGCCCTGGGCCTCGGGGTGGAGGTTAACGAGGAGGCGTTAAGCGACACGCGGGCGTGGTACATGGACGTGGAGGAGCCCCCCGGGAACCTGGAGGAGATGGCACTTATGCCGGAGTTCAGCTACCCCGTGGAGAACCCGCGGGGGCCCGTCGACGGCTTCGTCGCGATGAGCCTGGAGGACGACCGCTTCGTGGCTGCCACGCCGCCGGGCTTCGCCGAGTCACTCGAGGTCTTCGAGCTGGGCATACAGGACTTCGTGAGGAAGGGCACCGGTAGGCGCTACTCGGCGACGTTCAGCTTCCAGCTCCTCGTCGGCGTGGAGGAGGCCCGCAGGCTGGCCCGCGAGGTGGACGAGAGGTTCCCCCAGGTGTTTGCCAGGCTTGACGGGCGCTTCATGGACACGGGCGTGCCCCTGGTGTGCACGGTGTACGCTGGGACCCCCGAGGAGCTGGGTAGGCTGCACGAGGAGGTACGGCGGTTCGTCGAGGAGAGAAGCGGGGGCAGGATCGCCGCCTCCCACGGGGCAGAGGGGGGCGAGCTTGTGTAGGTGTGCCGCCCCTAATCCCTACATATTATGTCTGGAATAAGCCTGCCCGCCTCCGGTGTGTGTAAATGAATGTACCCGGCCGGTACCATGTATGGGTGCCCTCTGGGGGTGGATGGGGCGTGACTGATAGAAAGTTTCGGAGTTTTCTTCGCCTGGAGAAGACGGGAGTAACAGCTAACATGAAAATTACTGCGAAGTAACGTTAGCGTTAGGGGCTTGGAGATTGCAAATTTGTGTCCAATAAATATTCAAGTGGCGGGAGGGGCTTAGCCTGCCGTGGCACGTGTCAGGTACGAGCCGGCCCCCGACGTGGAGGAGCTAGCCAGGGACATAGTGGAGGCCCTGGGCCTCGACTGGATAGACCTGGGCCGCGTCGCATTCCTGAGGAGCCGGGGCTCTAGGAGCACCGCGTACGCCAGGATATGGGGGCTCCCGAGGTCCTTCCAGGAGGGGTTCGGGCTGGACCCGCTCTACGTGGTCGAGGTGCTGGCTGAGCGCTATGATGAGCTGCCGCTGGGCGGCAGGGTGCGTGTACTCATACATGAGCTGCTCCACATACCGAGGAGCTTCAGCGGCGGGCTTAGGCCACACGGTCGCCTAGTGAACAGGCGGGTGGTCGAGGAGATGTACAGGAGGTATGCTAGTATACGAGGATTATAGCCAGGTAGAGGGCCGCCGTGGACACCAGGTCGGCGAGCGTCGAGACCAGCGGGTTCACGAAGTTGTCGGGGTTTAGGCCGCGCCGGTACGTCTCGCTGGCAGCCGTGAGGGATATAAGGAATATCGCGGGTATCGCGAAGACGTTGGCCAGCAGCAGTACGGCCAGGTTCGCCGGCAGGCTCGCGGCCGGGCCGAGGGGGGATATTAGGCTCGCGTAGAAGGCGTAGACGGTGAACATCGCCGCACTGGCAGCCCAGACGCCCAGGACCGTGCCGGCGCTCCTCAGGTAGAAGTCTAGTCCCGGCTGGGTATAGCCGAGGTTGAGCCTCGTGGTCCCGACGCTGCCGACTATGCTGCCCGCGTCGCCTATGGTCGTGAGTACGGCCGGGTACACGGCGTAGATCTCGCTGTGGGCCTCTATGAGCCTGGACATCCTCTCCAGTATGTAGCCCGTGACAGAGGCTATCGCGGCGACCATGACGAGGCTCAGTATCTCCTCTCTGAGGTGCGTGGTGAACTCCTCCTCCTCGTGTAGCCACCAGACGACGTAGGCCTGGCCGGCTACGAGCAGCGCCACGAGGCCCCAGAGGGCTGCGTGGAGCAGTGGGCCCTGGCTGTAGACTAGGCGGACGACGTTGACGAATATAAGCGTCGTCACTATGTCTGCGGTGCTCGACATTATCGGGTAGACTATCTTGTCGGGGTCGAGGCCACGCCTGTAGGCCGCGAAGGCGACGGCTATCGTTATCGGAGACACCGCGAGGAAGGAGAGGTACATGGTCGCGAAGACCGTGATCATCAGGCCGGGGAAGCCCCTGTGCACGCCGGTTACGAAAGCGGCTAGGCCGGTCATGGCCGCGACGCTTAGGGCGCCGAAGAAGACCATCGAGAAGACCGCGTAGACGAGTAGCCTGAGGGTCCAGCCGGGCCTCCTGACGCTCGGCTCTATGGAGCCTATGTTGAGGCCCGTGCTCAGGTTTCCGCTGAGGATCCCCGTGATGACGCCGCGGACGCTGAGTATGCCCGGGTAGACGAGGAGCACGAGGGGGGTCAGGGCGAGCATGTCGCGGAGGGCACTGTAGAATATGTAGCCGGCGACTATGTCGAGTAGGCCGGTCGCCGTAGCCGCCAGGCCCTCCCTGAAGGCCTCCTGGGCGTCCTCGAGTGCGTATCGCACCACCCTGGCTATGCTCTCCGCCATGCGCCGCCACCCCGACCCCCGGCAGGTCTACCCGCGTGGGCGCCCATGGGGCCCGGGCCTCCTCTCCGGTGATACTTGGCTACACCGTATTTCAAGGTTTTTAGACCCTACACGGCGGGGGCCGCGGCAAAAAGGAGAAATAGCATGCCCGTGTATACCCCTGCGGATAGATCGCCTATGGGCGGCTCCATAGAGGACTTGTTGCGCCAGGGCAAGAGCGTTAGGGAGCTTGTCCGAGAGTCCATAGATATATCGCGCACCGCCTTCGAGCTCTCACTCCTCGCCCTCGTCAGCGGCGACGAGAGCCTCAGCCGCGCCGTCCTCTCGGCGGAGAGGCAGGTTAGGGAGAGGGAGCTCCTCGTCTACATGAGGAACAGCCTTGCCGTGAGGAGCATGGACGACGCGCTCCGCTCGGTGAGCATATTCCAGCTCGAGAAGAACCTCTCCCGGATAGCCGACGCGTCCGCCGACATAGCCATGTCCTACCTGAACTTCAAGCCCCCGCTCCCCCGCTACGACATAGTGGACGGCGAGGAGGTCATAGTGAAGCTGCCCTACAGGGCCGGGCACGGCGCCAGGCTCGGCAGGCTGCTCTCGGAGACCGGCGTCATAGTCAACGTCGTCGCGCTGAAGAGGGAGGAGAAGTGGATCCTCGAGCCACCCCTCGACACGGTGCTGAGGGACGGGGACGTGCTCGTAGCCAAGGGCTCGATATACGCTGTGAAGAGGTTCGCGGAGAGGATAGGCGCCAAGGTGCCCGAGCCGCCCCGCGGCGGGCTGATGCAGGAGTTCTACGACATAGCCAGGATGGTCAGCGTCATGTTCTTCCTCTCCCTCTCAGCGCTCCTCATGAACGCGGACTGGCTCGCGGAGAACGTGGTGGAGCTCGAGGGGGTGATGGACAGGTTCCACGCCGAGCTGGAGAACAAGATAATCTCGAGCGAGCTCGCCTCGACCGCCAAGGCGGCCCTCCTCTCAGCGGTCTTCGCGCTGGAGAGGATAGCTGACTCGCTGAACGACATCGTAACCCCCGTGCTCGAGGACCTGGAGCCCCACCCGATACTCCTCGAGATATTCGAGGAGACCAAGGAGAGGATAAGCGTGATAGAGATAGACGAGACAGACGCCGGCAAGACCATCGAGGACCTGGGCTACCACCTCAAGGGGGTCACCGTGCTCGCCGTGAAGAGGGGTGACGACTGGCTGGTCATGCCGCCCATCTCGGCGTTCAGGCTCCAGGCCGGCGACATACTCATCGTCAAGTACTTCGAGGAGTCGGAGAGCTTCGTCGAGGAGGAGGAGACCAGGGAGGACAGGGAGGAAATAATAGAGGAGATATGGGAGGAGGAAGAGGAGGACTAGCCGCCTACCGCCTACTGCGGCCTGACCTCAACGCTGGACTCCCATATCCCGTGGAGGTTGCAGTAGGCGAGCGCGTAGAGGGTGCCCGGCTTCTCGAGCCGTAGCGTGGCCTCGACCACCGGCTCGGCGTAGCCCGGCTCAAACTCCGCCTCAACCAGCCTGACGGGGTTGAAGGGCCTCCCCTCCTCTCGGAAGTAGAGCGCCACCCAGCGTATCGAGTGCTCTGGCTTGTTGGGGTGCGGGCCCACGCTGACCCGGACGCGGAACGGCTCGCCGCTCCTCACCTCCCCTAGGAGCTCTATCCTCGGCGCGTGGCTCTCGGCCTTCGCGGCGGCGGGGCCCTCAGCGTCCCTGCTATAGATAAGTTCCCCTATCCTGGGCATCTATCCCACCGGTATTATTAAGGGGCTTTACTCCTATATGGCTTCTGCCGCCCTACCCCCCGTGCACTATGCGCTCGATCGCCTCGGCGAACCTCCTGATCTCGTACATCACCGTGCCCGTGGGCACGTCGTCGTAGAACACTATGAAGAGGCACTCGTCGCCTATCCTCCTATAGGCCACGTCGCCGCCATCGCCCTCGGCGATCACCGTGCGTACACGCCTCTTCACGTCGCCCACGGCGTACGCCTCCTCTATGAAGCGGAACACCTCGCTGGCTATCTCCGCGAACTCCTCCATCTTCTCCCTGTACTCCTCCTCCCCCAGGATCAGGCGCTCCCCCCGTACCTCGAGGTATAGGCCGCGGACGTTGACCATCCTGTCGATAAACCTCCGCGCCTCCTCGAGGATCCTTTCATCCATCAGCTTCACCGGCGGTCCGGGCAATCAAGCTCTCATCACAGGCTTCAGCACCAGAAACCCTCCTCACCCCGCCGAGATTCACATCTATCCCGGGCCTAATTAATATTTTCTGCCGGGGGAGGCCAGCCTATATATCCCACCTCGACTACACTACCCCCGGAGGTGTAGAGGTTGAACAAGGACCAGCTGATAGGCTCGATACTCCTAGCCTCATCGCTCGCAGGGATAGCGCTCTACATATACCTGGTATTCCTCGCGCCCCCGCCGGTGAGCATACTCGTGCTCAAGCTCACAGCCGTCGCCGTGGTCTCCGCGGCACTCCTAGTCTCCGCGTGGATCGGGCTCACACTCCTCGTGGCCCCGCCGCCGAAGCCCCTCGAGGACGTCAAGGAGGAGCTGGAGAGACAGTTCGGCCGCCTCGAAGCAGAGGGGTAGCCGCGACGCCGCAGGGGTGTACCGTGGCCCGCGTAGAGCTCCCCTTCACCAGGAAGACGCTCGCGGCGGCGGCCGCAGCCTACGCCTCCCTCTCAGCCGCCGACATAGCCTCTACGCTCCTACTACTCTCCCGGGGAGCGGCGGAGCTCAACCCCTGCACCCGGGGGCTACTCTCCCTAGGCCCTCTGGCGCCCGCCCTATGGTTCCTCCGCGACATGGCGGTGTTCGCCGGGATAGCCGGGCTAGTCGCACTCGCCCACAGCGCGGTCAAACTGCTCTCCAGGGAGGCGCCGCGCTTCGCCGAGGGGTACTTCAGGGCGCTGGAGAAGGCATGGCTCCTCCTACTAGCCGAGGCGGTCGCGCTGAGGGCTCTCCCACTCATCCACAACGTGTACTTCGCGGCTACCGGCCGCCTACTGCTAAACGCTAATCAGCCCCCCTACGGCATATAGCGTGGACAGCCATGAGGATCAAGCCGCAGTGCGTGCCCTGCATATACGGGGTCAGGGCCAGGGAGATCGTCGAGTCCAGGCTCGGCGACGAGGAGAAGATAGCCGCGCTGGCGGAGCTCACAAGGTGGTACGGCGGCCAGGTCGAGCCCGGATCCTCGACCATCGTGCTGGCCACGCTGGCCTTCCGCAGGGTCAAGGAGCTTATCCGCGACCCCGACCCCTACAGGGACTACAAGGAGAGGAGCTACGAGCTAGGCAGGCGGCTCGCCGAGGAGACGGCCCGGCGGGCCGGCGAGCTGACGGGCTTCGAGCGGTTCAAGTTCCTCCTGAAGGCGAGCATAGCCGCCAACCTCCTCGACCCCGGCGCCCCCCTCGGGGTGGAGCCGGAGCGGCTCCTGGAGGAGGCGGAGGGCCTCGTGCTCGCCAGGGATGAGACGGAGGAGTTCTACCTCCACCTACTCCAGAGCGACAGGGTCTCCTACCTGCTGGACAACGCGGGGGAGACCATGCTGGACAGGCTGGTCATAGGCGAGATGGCCAGGATGGGGCTCAGAGTCAGGGTCTTCGCCAAGGGCGCCCCCTACCAGAACGACACCACCTACGAGGAGGCGCTCCGCATCGGCCTCGGAGACGGCGCCGAGCTTGTCAGCACGGAGACCGACGCCGCCGGCCCCGTGAGGAGCCTCATACCGGGCCACGTGTGGGAGAAGATAGTCGACGCCGACATAATAGTCGCCAAGGGCATGGCTAACTTCGAGGCCTTCCTCGACAACCCGCCGGCCACCCCGCTCTTCGCGATGCTCGTGGCGAAGTGCGGCCCCGTCGCGGAGGCCGCCAGGGTGAGGCCTGGGGAAGCCGCTGCCTTCTACGCGGCGCTGAGGCCGGGGATGATGAGGATCAGGTAGCGGCCGCGCATACAATATACATTATCTAATGTTATGTGGCATCCGCCCCACACCTGAGGTTCCTCCTAAACCTCTCCACGTGCTCTTCGCGTAGCGCCCACCCCAGCCCATACCTCTTCTTGAACGGCAGCCTCAACAGGCTGTAGAGGAGCCTGAAGGCCTCCACCACAGCGTTCCCGTAGACACCGTCGCGGTTCGGCCTCAGGGCGCCCGTCGGGCACGCCTCGACACAGAGCATACAGCCCCGGCAGAGATCAGGCCTCACCATGACTGGGCGGCACCTCACATCCTCCCCCAGGCCGAAGAGGGGCACACGCATCGGCTTCACAGCCCATATCTCGCCGCCACGGGGGCAGGCCGCGACACACTCCTCCCCGCCGCCGCAGGCTGGATAGTAGATCGCGAGGGGGGCGTCGCGCCTATAGTACTCCCTCCAGTGCGGCACTCCTAGAGCACGCCCATCCTCCATAGCGCCGCCACCGCGTAATACGTGTTCTCGAGCGTGGATAGTCCCAGCACAGGCGACCTCCTGAAGCCCCCGTCGCCGTTCTGGCAGCCACATATCAGCTCCACGTGCCTGCCGCCATACCTGGGCTCCCCGCCAGCCATGTGCAGCGCCTCTACACCGTAGTAGAGGTGCTCCAGGAAGCGTGACTCAACCCCCGGCCTCACGCTGAAGCCCCCGCCCGGCGACTCACACCTATACACCCACCCAGCCGCCTCCCGGGGGACAGGGCGGCCGAGCAGCGAGAGTATCTTCACCGCATGGTACGTGGAGTCCAGCGTAGCCACAGGCCTCCCGTAGCCCCCGCCCGGCGCCTCGTAGCCCTCGACGAGCCTCAGAGCCTCCGCGGCGAAGCCCCCCGGAACCCCGCCCAGGAGGCTGAGCGCCTCGACCCCCATGGAGGCTGCGAGGAGTCCTGAGGGCACCTCGCCGCCGGCTATCACCGCGGTGGCGTCGAAGGACTTCAGGCTGCCGTCGCCCAGGAAGTGCTCCTCCGCGAGGGCTGCGCCCGCGTCCACCAGGGACATGGACTCCCTAGCTGCGCGCTCTATATAGCTGGCCGCCGCGGCGGGGTCGTAGGGCTCTTCGCCTAGCATTGAGAGGGCCTTCACCGCGTAGTAGGCGACGGGGAGGCTCCTATAGGCCCCGTCCACCTGGAGACCCCTGAGGAAGGCCACCGTGCTCTGCAGCCCCGGCGGCTCGACGCCGAGTCTCCGCAGTATATATATCGCGTAGAAGGTGTCGTCCGCCGAGGACTCGAACATGTCCATGAACTGGTATGACAGGTAGCCGCCGTCACTCCCCCTCCTCGATAGCACGTAGCCCCTTACCGCCCCGAAGTCGCAGCCATACACGTGGCCACGCTATGGCGTAGAGGATATATACGGCTTCCCCTCCCCCCGGGGCCTAGTACTCGACCCAGGCAGGAGAATATACGTTAGCCCTACCCCCGCGCACGAAGCCTAGCAGGCCCATACCCGCCTCCACGGCGGCCCTCGCAGCCGCGCTCGTCACCGCGCCCCTGCTTGCGAGCACAGGGTAGCCTGCCCTGATAGCCTTCACGGCCAGCGAGTATGTGACCCGGCTACTCACGAGGAGCGCGTAGCCACAGGGGCTGAGGCCGCGGAGCAGGAGCGCCCCCGTCACCCTGTCGACAGCCCTATGCCTCGACACGTCCTCCCTTATCGTTAAGCCCTCCCCGCCGAGGACGCCGGCTATGTGGACGCCGCCGGTCTCCCTCTGGAGCCTCGAGCTGGAGAGGACGGCGGCCATAGCCTCCAAGAGCTCGGCCACGGCGAAGGCCCTACGCCCGCATGGCGGCGCGGCGACCCGGCGCCAGCCCTCCCTGGCGCTTGACGAGACGTGTAGGCCGCTCAGCCACGCCTCCCTGAGGCCGTGCTCCGTGTACGCGTAGCCGACTGCCAGCTCCTCGGCGCCGCCTGGCGAGGCGTAGAGCTCGTGGGGCTCGCCGTCTATGTAGACCGTTACCGGCTCCTCGGCGGCCAGCGTGTCCTCGAAGACCCGCGTCGAGCCGCCCTCTATGCGCCTAGCCCTCACTCTGACCGACATCCTCCCACGGCCTCTTGTCGGTGCGGAACTTGTCCCTCTTCTTCGACCCCGGCTTGCGGCACTTGCGGTCGGGGTATTGTAGCTCCTCGTATGCGAAGTAGTCCTCGGGCATTTCCTCGACGAAGTTGTCCTCTTCGGACATACTGGCTTCTGTATAGCGTGTTTTCATATATAGACATGTCTGTTTCTCTATTTTTTGGGCGGGGATCCATCATCTCTCTCACACATATATAGTGGACGATATAAGTTATAGAGAATATCGAAAAAATTAGTAAATATGTATATTTTTTGTGCACACTATATTTTAACGACCCAAAGAGGTTGGAACCATGAGTCAAGGAACTTTTAGGGCGACCAGGCGTAGCTTCCTCAAGACCCTGGGTCTCGGGGCACTCGCCCTCGCCCTCTCCAACGCCGGCGTCACAGCGGCGCTGCCGGCCCCGAAGAAATATAAGCTCGGAGAGATAGGGTTCGGCGACAACTTCCGGTTCACAACCGAGGTCAGGGCGATTTGTAACTACTGCAGCGTGGGCTGCGGCATCATATTCTACAAGCGCAACAACGAGGTCCTCTACCTCGAGGGAGACCCCGACAACCCGCAGAACAGGGGCCACCTCTGCCCCAAGGGCCTCGCCTCGATACAGCAGTTCGGCTCCAGGAACAGGAGGAGGCTCACCAAGCCCCTCATAAGGGTGAACCCCAAGCCCCCCGTCGAGGAGCTCAAGAAGGCGCAGAGCGAGGACGAGTTCCGCGCCATACTCGAGAAGTACAGGCCCGTCTGGCGCGTCGCCACCTGGGACGAGGCGTTCCGCTACATAGCTGACAAGCTCAAGGCAATCATGGAGAAGTACGACAAGAAGGGCGCGTGGGGCCCGTTCCACAGCGACGGCGTCTACTACGTCGGCAAGCTATTCCCCATGATGATCGAGGCCGGCGCCAAGCTCACCAACGAGGAGGCATACCTTATCAAGAAGATAGCCACCCTCATGGGGAGCTACAACATAGACCACGACGCCAGGAGGTGCCACAGCACCACGGTCGCCGGGCTCGCCGGCACCGTGGGCTTCGGCGCCCAGACCCAGCACTTCATAGACACCAAGTTCATCTCCGTATACCTTATCTTCGGCGGCAACCCCGCGGAGGCCCACCCGGTGAGCATGCAGCACACCCTGGAGGGCAAGGAGCGGGGCACGCTGAAGCTCATAGTCGTCGACCCCAAGTTCGGCCGCACCGCCGCGGTCGCCGACGTATTCGCGTTCTTCAGGCCCGGAACCGACATAGCCTTCCTCCTCTACCTGCTCCACTACGCCTTCCACGAGAGGAACCCGCCGGTCGACCAGCTCGAGGAGTTCAAGGAGATGCTGCCCAGGCTCAACGTCGGCCTCGAGGAGATACAGGAGTTCAAGGAGATAGCCAAGGAGTACGACGCCGAGACGGTCAGCAAGATAACCGGCATACCCGTGGACAAGCTCAGGGAGATCGCGAAGCTCTACGTCGAGAACAGCGGCGTCACGACGAAGTGGAAGAGGTTCGCGAGCATACAGTGGGCCATGGGCCAGACCCAGCACCACATCGGGACCCAGATAACCAGGATGAGCACCCTGCTCCAGCTGACCCTCGGGAACATGGGCTTCCCCGGCGGCGGCCTCAACCCCTACAGGGGGCACAGCAACGTCCAGGGCACCACGGACATGTGTATCCTGAGCCACATACTGCCCGGCTACATCAAGCAGCCCCCCAACACGCTGAGCATAAGGGTCTACCAGGACTGGAAGAACCAGGGCTTCCCCGACGCCTGGCACTGGGAGATACCCGAGTGGGCCGGCAGCGGCTTCGGCCCCAGGGCGAAGGGCCAGGTGAACGGCACCAAGCTCCTCTGGTCCTGGTGGTTCCACAACTGGCGCCGCTTCGAGCTCACATGGGGCATATTCGTGGGCACCGACCCCGAGGACGACCCGAAGAACGGTAAGGTGATAAGCGACCTGCCCTTCGGCACGGGCTACACCGAGAACACCTGGATCGACGGCGCCCTCTTCGACGGCGTCATCAAGGCCAGCTTCATAATGGCGGAGAACCCCGCGGTGAGCGACGCCTTCGGCAAGCTCACCTGGGCCGCCCTCGCGGGCCTCGACCTGGTCGTCGTGGTCGACCTCTGGGAGACCGAGACCGCCTGGTTCGCCGACGTCCTCCTGCCCGGCGCCACCCAGTACGAGAAGTACGGCAGCATAACGAACAGTAACAGGTGGCTCCAGTGGAGCGACCGCGTCACCCCGCCGCCCGGCCTCGCCATGGCCGACCTCTGGATAATGAAGAAGCTCTGGGACTACCTCCGCGACGCGGGCATCATCAACCTGCCCCACGAGGTCGCCGGCAAGTGGAGGGAGAAGGTCGCTATCAGGAACCCGGAGACGGGCGAGATGGTGCAGCTCTACGAGAGGAAGATAGGCGTCTTCATGGACTACGCGACCCACAGGTTCCCGGACAGGGACTACAGCGAGGTCGACCCCGAGCTCATATACAGGGAGATCGACCTAGCGGTGGACCTCTACTACGGGATGTACGACTGGGTGGCCCACGAGAACCTCTCAAAGAGGAGGAAGAACATGCTCAGGGGGCCCGACGAGATAGACGGCATACTGGACTCGAGGTACGAGATGCACAAGGACTGGGGCTGGACCTGGCCGAGGAACGTCAGGGTACTCTACAACCTGTGGACGCTGGAGAAGACGCTCGGCGTCTCGAAGAGCTATATAGCGCTCGGCGACATCTACGCCTTCGCGAAGGGCGCCCCCACCGCTGAGAAGATAACCGGCGAGACCGGCGAGATGAGGGACGCCATCACCGGGAAGTGGCGGCCCGCCTTCCTGCCGGGCCACAACTTCGTGATAGGCAAGTTCTACAAGCGCGCCTGGAGCGGCATGACCGACATATTCACCGGCGCCGTGACCCCCAAGGACCTCCTCTGGAACGAGAAGGTTGTCGGCAAGTTCGTGGTCTTCAAGGGGGACGGCAGCTACGAGATAAAGACCCTCGAGGACATGGGAGTCAAGTACCCGCTCGCCGAGAGCTTCTACTATGACCCAGAGGTGATAGCCCAGGGCAAGGCCGCCTACAAGAAGCCCTACTTCAAGGGCACCAAGACGATAGGCGGCAAGACTGTGAAGTTCGTCGGGTGGCGCGAGTGGAGCCAGGTCAAGGACGCCTTCAGCAAGGAGCTCGCCGACTGCGCCGCCAGCGGCGACTTCAGGGAGTGCGTGCTGAAGATGATAGCGAAGTACGGGATCTGGTACGCCTACCCCGGCAAGGACGGCACCATATGGGCCTGGGACATGCGCTACCCGATACACTACGAGCCTGTCGAGAGCCCCGACCTCGAGCTCGCCGCCAGGTATCCCGCCATGGCGTGGAGGCGCGCCGAGAACATGAGGTTCCTCGAGCCCGTCAAGGGCTGGGAGTTCCTCAAGGAGACCGTGAGCATCACGCCGAGGGAGCTGCAGCCCCCCGAGGGCGCCGAGGTGGCCGTGCTCACCACGAACAGGCTGGTGGAGCACTTCCACACCGGCCAGCTGACCAGGAACATACCCTTGCTCGCGGAGCTCGTGCCGGAGCCCTTCGCCGAGATACCCGTCGAGCTCGCGGAGAAGATAGGCGTGAAGAGCGGCGACATAATAGAGGTCGGCAACAAGAGGAACCGCATCTACGTCCGCGCCTTCGTGACGAAGAGGCTGCCGACCCTCAAGGTGAACGGGAAGGACGTCCACGTGATAAACATGCCGTGGCACTGGGGCTTCAGCGGGGAGCATAGGACCCACGCGGTGGCGAACAGCGTCACGGCGCTCTACATGGACACCGTAACCACGATGCAGGAGACCAAGGTGTGCCTCGTATACGTGAAGAAGGCGAGCCCCGAGAAGTACGACTACTGGGTGCTCAACCAGTACAAGCCAGGCGAGGTGGCCGAGTAGAGGTGATCGTGATGGCGGCTGGTGAGAAGGTTATAACGGTAAATGTGGACAAGTGTATAGGCTGCAGGGCCTGCCAGGTCGCGTGCCACGTCTGGAACAATACGCCGGCCATAGTGACCGGCTTCAGCCCCAGCTTCACGAACCCTGAGGACCTCACGCCCCACACCTGGACCATAATGGAGTACAAGGAGATACCCTCCGGCGACTCCGTGACATGGGCGATAAAGAAGCGGCAGTGCATGCACTGCAGCAACGCGCCCTGCGCCCACGCCTGCCCGGTCGGCGCAATAGAGGTGCACCCGAGCGGCGCCGTCGTGATCAGGGAGGACAAGTGTATAGGCTGCCGCTACTGTATCGAGGCCTGCCCCTACGACGTGCCGCGCTTCGACCCCGTCAAGAACAAGGTCTACAAGTGCACCTTCTGCGTCGACAGGGTGCAGAACGGCCTCGCACCCGCATGCGTCGCCGCCTGCCCCACCGGGACACTCGAGTACGGGGACTACGACGAGCTCGTCGCCAAGTACAAGAGGGAGGGCTACGAGGTCTACGGCGACAACGTCAACGACTACGTGGGCCGCACACACTACGTATACGTCACGAAGCGCTGGAAGGGCAAGCTGAAGGAGTACTTCGACCTCCCGGCTGACCCGAGGAGGCCCGTGATAGACTTCAACAACAAGGTGGTCAAGCCGCTCGGCTGGGGCCTCACAGGCCTCACGCTCGCGGCGCTGGCGGCGCACTTCGTGTTCTGGCGCGCCAAGCGCTTCGAGGAGAAGAAGGAGGAGGGTGGTGAGCAGTGAGCAGGGGTGATGTCGAGATGAGGGAAGTAGAGGCGATGTCTGAGAGCCAGATATGGTTCCACAAGCACCTGATACACTTCATGGCCGCCTTCATAGCCACCGGTCTCCCCCAGATATGGCCCGAGCAGTTCGGCTGGATAGCGCTGATACTCGGCTACCCCCTCAACGTGGTTGTCGGCGGAGACCCCTACAGCGTGGGAATAGCGGTGGCGAGGTGGATACACAGGCTCGCGGCCGTGGGCCTCGTGGCGACGATGATACCCTTCGCGGTGAAGCAGCTCGCCGACATCGGGAAGTGGGAGATATGGCCGGAGTGCTGGAGCCCCAGCTGCTTCGCCAGGGGCGTCAGGAACCTTGTCGACTACTACGTCCATAAGAGGCACGTCGAGGTGGGCAAGTACAACCTCGGCCAGAAGCTCTGGACGTGGATCGCGGCTATAACCCTGGTGGCGATGGGCTGGTCAGGCATGGTGCTCTGGTTCAGGGACAGCTTCGACCCCTCGCTCTGGGCGCTGGCCCACACGGTGCACGACATAGGCTTCTTCATATTCATGATAATGCTCCCAGTGCACATCTACCTGGCCGCGGTGATACCCGAGCACAGGCCCATGGTCGAGGCGATGTTCAGGACGGGGAAGCTGCCCCTTGAATACGTGAAGAAGCACCACCCCAAGTGGTACAGGAAGATAGTCGGGGAGAAGGAGTAAAAACCCGGCTATTTTTTATTACCCCACACCCTTCTACCCCTTGAAGCCGAGTTGAGCGGTCATGCTGGAGATAGGCGAGCTACTCGAAGGGCTGGAGAGGATAGCCCCAGACCTCCCCGTGGACGAGGAGGCCCTAAACTTCTACGTCGAGCTACTCAAGGCACAGGAGAAGATATACAGGCGCGCCGCCGAGGCCCTATCAGGGGTCGAGGGGCTCGCAGAGAGGGCCCAGGAGGCCGTGGCGCGCGGCGAGCCCGCGATCGCCGGCGTGGGCACCGGCTGGCTCAGCGAGAACCTCCTGGCCGACGCGTTCACCGAGATAGGCATGCTCGTCCAGGCTCGGCGGCCGGGCGACGCCGAGGCGGCGAAGGCATTCCTCGGCGCCCTGGGCAGCGGGGCCTTCACGCTGAGGGAGCTGGCCGAGTCCGTGCTCCAGGGCAGGGACGACATCATGCGCGGCATAGCGGCCGGCGCGAACATCGACATGGGCCTCGTGCAGGCCATGACGTACTGGGCGCTCCAGCCCATCATGGAGGCCCTGGCGGACGCCCTGGCCGG
>Ga0256835_1000229_pt1 | contig 45015 bp, 36 predicted proteins | sample PIR30metaG_FD_185972 | JGI IMG/M metagenome (GOLD analysis project Ga0256835, IMG submission 185972) | Hydrothermal vent microbial communities from East Pacific Rise, Pacific Ocean - PIR-30 | ecosystem: Environmental > Aquatic > Marine > Hydrothermal vents | place: Pacific Ocean: East Pacific...
CACTGATATCCTTGACCTCAACCCCATTCACCTGCAAATCACCGATACCCGGCAAAACACCCACGGTAGACAACCCAAGCACCACCGGAACCACATCAAACACCAACGCACCAAGCACAAGGTTGCCTGATGGTGCTACGCTGGCTGCGGTGGTTCCCGTCAGCGGCTTCGCTCCTACGGCGTGCAGCCAGGCCCCTAGGGCCGCTAGGCACCATCCTGTACAGTACGCGTACGCCGGACCCACGTCGGGGTTCGGTTCGGCGGCATTGTTCTCCGCCGGCCAGTACCAGGCTCCGTCCTTTTGGGCCTTGGAGTCCAGGATCGCGGCCACCGCTTTGAGTATGTGCTCGTCCTTCGGGTTGTAGCCGGTCACCATCAGGGCGTAGAGCACCCTGGCCGTCTTGTGCGGACAGGGGACCGCCTTGCCGTGTACGCCGAACATCTCGTCCGTGAACGACAGGTGCGCCGGGAAGTTACCGTCGGGTCTCTGGTAGGTGATCAATCCCTTCTGAAGAGCCTTCACATATTGGGCGTACTTCTGGGGTCCGGCGTAGTAGAGGGCCAAGGCCGTCATCGCGGTCATGTCTATCTTGATGGCCGCATCCTCGTCGAGCTTCATACCAGATATCTCTCCCATCGGCGTGACGACGGGTTTGAGGTTGTTCAGGAGCCACTCTATCGCCTTGGATATGTGCGGGTCGTCCGGCGTGTACTTGCCCGACCACAGCGCCACCCACACCGTCCAGGGTGTGTCCCTATACTGGTTCGCCCACGAACCTGGACCGAAATCGTTCCAGATACCCGTGGGTTTCTGCAGTTTCATCAGGTAATCGAGACCCTTCGTTATGTACTGGTCGACGTTCAGCTGTTGAGCGATGCTTGGGAACTTCTTCTCCACGGCTATCAACCCTATCAAGGCGTGTAGCGTGTACATCGGCATGTACTTAACATCGGTCTGATCCGGATAGTCCTTGAACCCACCTTTCTCCGGGTCGTAGCAGCTCTCAATGTACTTAACGGCCTTCACTATGGATTCCTTCACCTTCGCTTTCGTGGCCGGTGGTAGATAGTCGTATACCTCGGAGTATCCCAGGAGGACGACTCCCGTGTCCATCGATGACGTATGTTCCCTGAACTTCCATCCTCCGTTGGGTTGCTGGTGCTGGAGCAGCCAGTTGACGGCTTGAAGGCACCTCTGCTCCACTTTAGTCGGGGTTACTTGGGGTTGTGCCGCGGACGCCACGGGCAGGAAAATCGCGGCCAGTATCACGGGGAGCAACGCACGCTTCAAGCGTATACCCCCATGCGGTTTCGGAAAGAACGAGTGAGTGTGAGGGCGTGGGGAGGGGCGTTTAGCGGCGTCTGGCCAGGGCTAGGGCCAGCGGCAGCGCTAGTAGGATCACCAGCGGGTTCACCGGCGTCACCTGAACCACGTTCGGGTACTGGGACGACGGCTGCACCGACACCTGTCCCTGGGAGCCCGTCGGTACGCCTCCCTTCTCCAGCTGGGCGATGACGTCGAACAGGTGACCGATCACCCACGCCTGGATCCTCGGCGTGTACTTGGTCGGCACGTTCTCGAACTGCAGCTCGGTGGCTCCGATGTCGGCCCAGGCGTTGAAGTTCTTCTCGATGATCTGCATGTTGTTCTTGATGATGTTCACGGCCATCGCGGAGTCCTCGGCCGACGGCGGGAAGATGTGTCCGTACTGGTGCACGTACTCCTCGTAGGTCTGCCACACGTCCTCGATGGAGAACAGGATCGCGAACGCGTAGGCGTCCTCGCTCAGCGGGTTGCCGTAGATGTCCTTACCCGAGTTGAACAGGTCGATGGCCTTGATCACGTCCTCGTGCGTGTAGCCGCCCGGGTGTGGCTTGTAGACGTTCTCTATGTAGTTCTGCAACTGCTGCGGCGTGTAGTTCTCGCCCGTGAAGTAGTTCCACTCCCTGGTGACGAGCTTCCAGAACAGTTGGGCGTCCAGCTTGTTCACTCCGAGGGCCTGCTTCAGCACCTTGGCCACGTCGTCAACGGTCTGGCACTTGCTGAAGTCGATCGTTATCGCGCTCGGGCCCCAGATCCCGGCGGGTATCGTCACCTTGCCGATGTTCACGGCGATGTGAGCGGCGTGGTTGTAGTCGTTGAACAGCGCCCTCCAGTTCTCGGATATCGTCAGACCGATTACGGCCAGTGTCCTGGAGCAGATCGCGGTCTTGACCTTGCTCAGGTCCAGGCTACCGGAGTTCTTCTCCTTGATCCACTCCTCCCAGGTCGTACCTATGACGTCGGTGGCTCCCTCCCAAGCGTGCGTCTCCTCGTGAACCTTCATAGCCCACTTGGCCGGCGCCTGGATGTTCTCGACGACCAGCTCGATCCTGTGGAACCAGTGGTCCTCTAGCTCCTTGTCGTACAGGTTCACAAGGGCCTTGAAGTCACCCGGGGCGACTTCTGTCCAGGAGGTCGCTTGGGCGGTGTCCATCGGTTCGAACACCGTGTAGATGAACTTGTGGTCGTCCTTCAGCGCCATGTACGGGTAGGCTTCCGGCACCAGTGTCAGGCCACACGGTGGGTGGAACCCTGCTATCTTGTTCAGCGAGCTGGTCAGGAGGCTGCCTGCCAGGTTTATCCTGAACGCCGCCAGGTAGATCTCCTTGTACTTCTCCAGCTGCTGAGACCCCTGGTCGGTCGGGGTCGGCGTTAGGTTAGCCGACGTGGCGGCCGGCACGGCCAGCGTCGTTACTAAAGCCGCCAATAGAATCGCTAATCTTCGTATTACGATCACCCCCTCCGGTACTACCTTCCGGACACGGTCGGAATGTGAGAAACGATTTTATGGCTTACTATCGCGGGCGGTCGTGAGCCGGAGGGGAACCCCAATGATGTCACGGGTAGCACGAGCGACGCTGGTCCTCGCCCTGGCCCTGGCTACCGTGGTGCACCCTTCCACGTCCACAACCGTACGGTTCCACGAGCCGACCACCGGAGAACCACCCTCCGAGTACTTCGCCGACGTCTACGGCTCCCCACCCCCCACGTTCGTCCAGCAGGTGGTGGTACCGGAGTCCAAGGGGTACCTTGTGACGGTACCGACGAGGTTCCCCTCCGGGGCCCCCTACGTCCAGAACATGAAGATCGTGGAGGAACTCGAAGCGGCGTGGAAACGCCTCTCGGAGAAGCCGCCCACGGACGTGATAGTGCTCCTCGAGTACAACAACTGGCCGCCCGGAAGGGAGTCGATCTCCGGCGAGGGCTTGGACGTACCCGCGAGCCTCGTGGTGATGCTCGCAGACTTGAAGGCCCACGGCTACCTCGTGTCGTTCCCGTCCTGGTGGCCGGATAGGGACGAGTGGACGAAGGATCTCGACGAGATAGCGGAGTTGGAGTCGGAAGCCGCGCGGTACTACCGACACGGGGACCTGAAGGACGCGTTGGAGGCGTTGAACCGCGTGCACGAGATAGCGGAGGAACTGGCTCCAGAGCTAGCGAAGGAGATAGCGCTTCACGCGTCGAACGTCGGCTGGTGGCTCGCCAGGGACCTGAAGGGTGAAACCGGTGTGCTCGTCCCCGTTCTTGACTTCGAAAGGTGGTTCGAGTCCTTACCCGAGCCCGACAGGATGTACGTCGAGTACGGGCTGCCCGGTTTCCTGTACGCCTACGCCGTGTTCCTGAGGAAGAACGTGAAGGATCCGGAGGAGGCCGCCAAAACCTTCGCGAGAGCCGCATCCACGCTGGTCGATTCGGTCGCCGCGTTCCTGAGATCTCTGGGTGCGCCCGAGTCGCTGATCGAAGGGCTACAACGGTTGGAAAAGGACTGCGTACGGTACCTCGAGGGATCCCTCGGTGATGTCGAACTCAAGGAGGAAGCCATGGCGCTGGTACACGAGGGTTGGAGGTGGGAGAAGGAGTACATCAAGGAACATATCCCGAGGTCCAAGGCACTGGAGTTGTTCGGCGTGATACCCGAACATCTGGGACCGTTCGGATGGGGACCACCACCCGGTAAGTACATGATCGTTTACGGAGGACGATACTTCTTCATACCGTGTCTCAAACTAGGACACGTCTGGATAGCGCCACAACCGCTTAGAGGATTCCTCTCAAGCGTGACATTCACGCACTCGCTATACATCCCACCCACGTACGAATACTTAGCCTACTACTGGTACATGTCCAGACATGTGGACGTGATAGTACACGTCGGGACCCACGGTACGCTCGCCTGGCTACCTTTCAAGAAAACGCTTCCATCCCACATGGACTTCCCGGTGGTACTCGCAGGGACGGTTCCCATCGTGTACATCTGGTGTCCGACCAGCGGAGAGTTACCGAACGTCGAGTGGAGACTTCAAGCCCTGGTGATCGACCACTTACCACCGGCACCCGACACTGCGGCGGGGTTCTACGTCGAGGTTCTCATCAACCTGCTCCACGGCTGTTTCCACGTGTTCGGCGCCGTGGGTAAGGTGCCGGAGCGCCTTAAGCGCGTTATACTGGATCTGCTGAAAGTGACCAAGGTGTACAAGTGGTTGAATCCGAAAATGACCTGGCAGGACGTGGTAAGGATATCCGAAAACCCCGAGAAGTTCGCGGCTTTCGTGGCCGAGCTTCACAACCTCATCCACGCGATGCAGGCGTCCGGTGAGGGGTACACCTACGCCAGGGGAGTCCTGACGACGCACGTGTTCGGAGCGCTCTCGGAGAGGGAGGCCAGCGCTTGGATATCCTCGGCGCTGTTCGAGGAGTACCTCAAGGAGCTGGGCAAGGAGGATCTACTCTCGGTGTCCTACCTCCTTCGACACGGTGAGGAAGCTTTGGTCGAGTTACAGCGCGCCTGGGAGGAGTGGAAACGGATAGCCACCGATCTAAAGGCGCTGGAGGAGAAGGACCCGAGGTTGGCGAGAGAAGCCGAGAGGTGGGAACGCCTCCTGGTCGAGTCCGCGTTGATGGAGTACGAGGACTTCATCGAAGCCCTACGGGGCGAAGCGGTGCCTCCTGGACCACCGGGCGACCCGTTGGAGGACGAGTCGGTCCTTCCGACGGGTAGGATGCTTTACGTGATCAACCCGGTGGATATCCCCAGTAAATTGGCGTGGATCCTGTCGTCGCAGCTCGTGGAGGAGCTCCCGTCTAGGTCCTGCTTCTTCGTCGTGACGTCGACCGACGTCGTGAACGATAGAGGCGTGTCCTTAGCGACGCTGCTGAGGTTGCTCGGCGTCGAGCCCGTGGGTTCCACCTTGGTCGTTCGAGGACGTGTCGGCTACGCCCCGGTGCTGATGAACGCGGCCCTGTATTCGTTGATAGGGGAGGCACCGGCGTTCAAGGCGATGATAGTCGCAAAGGCCGCCGCCGTTCTCCAGGGGTCCGAGCGGTACGAGGCCCGGCAGGCGCTGGATCGGTTCTTGCAGGTGGTGAGCGAGAAAGTGAAGTCAGGTCCGGCGGAGCGGTTGATCTCCGAGCTCAGGAGCGTGGGCATCGACAAGAGGCTCCTCGATGAGGGTCTAGAGGCTCTGAGATCTTACGTGGAGCGCTCCGGTGTCAGTGTGGGGACGCTAGAGGTTCCAGAGATCGTCTACGGGGCTTGGCTGGCGAAGTTCCTACTCGACGTTAGAAAGGGGATGGACCCGAAGACGGCGGCCTTCGCCGCGTTGGGTGTCTACGTCCCTCAATCGTTCAACGTCGGCACCCTGGCGGTCGTCCAGAAGATAGGAGGCGCCAAGGTGGCCGAGCTCTGGAGGAGACTGTCGGCATCCGCGCTGGCCAAGCTGTCGTTCCTCTGGACGCCGTGGGGCTTCGTCGAATCGGAGGACGACTTGATACTGGATCTCCTTGCCGTCGCCACCATAGTGAAGCCTATCACCGATAGAACGTACGGCCCGCTGTCGGAGGATGTGGTGGAGTTCTTAGGTGGTCTCGTAGCCGTCGAGGGGTACGTCTACGGCGGAAACCCGGTGATGGCCCCTCCGGTGTACGCGATCGACGAACTATCGGGTAAACCGGGTGTCGTCAAGTTTCAGCGCGTCTTGGGGGCTTACATCCACCTCTCCGAACTGAATCCGGAGCGGCTCGAACACATATCGAGTGTCGGCGACGTCGAGAGACTACTCAACGTGGCGGAAAGGCTCATGGCGTTGGCGGTGGCGTTCGAGCCTTTCGTCGAGGATGTGGCCCGGGGGGCGGCCGTGAACCCCGACTTGGCCGACCTGGTATCGGTCGTGGCCCAGCTCAACTACGAGCTTGTGACCAACGTGTTGTGCGACAAGGAGGTCGTGGAGAGGATAGAGAGGATCCAGCCGTTCGTTCTTCAATCCCTATCCGTGAAGGTGTACGGACTGTTCTCGGACGAATCCTTCTCCAAAGCGCTCCTCTCGGTGACGTACGGGGCCGTGGCCGTATCAGCCGTGCAAGGAACGTCGGAAAGTTGGGCCTCGAAGGCCTTGGAATTCGCCAAGAAGTTGGCGTTTCAAACGTTCGTGGAGGTCTTGAAGGTCACTAAGACGCACTGTGGATGTTACGCCGAAGTCGCCAACCCGGCGTTGGCTCAGGTGTTGATGAGCGTGTCGGGGTTCGTCGGGGCCTTCGTACCCAACCCGATGTCCGTCGGTCTCAATCCCAACCTGAGGGCGGTAGGCTCCCCCACGTCGACGTCCATGACCAGCGGGATCAGGGGCTCGCCCTCGGGTCCCGTGGTCAACGCCAACGGTGGTGTAGCCCGCGGGACGGCCACGGGAAGGGTGACCAACGGGGTGACAGGGAACACGATCGGAAGGTCAGGGACAACGAGTGGTACCGCCGCGTCTTCGACCCTCGGATCCTCCGGCACGGGGTCTTTGTCTTCGGCGTTGAAGGCTTTGGCCAGGGCGTTGGCCAGGGCTATGGGGGCACTATCGACAACCGCAGGTCAGCAGAAGCGAACGGTAACCCCCGCCCATCGACCCGGGCTACCGGGGGCCCCGGGGGGCCGGTCCGGTCGGGTGACTTCGATATCCCTCCAGGGGCGCGCCATCAACGGTAAGGTAGCCTCCGGATCGTCGGTTCCATCGGCCCGTGGCGGTTCGAAATCCGTAGCCGGTGGTAGGCTGATGAAGAAGACAGGATCGGCCGCCGCGGGTGCCGCTATACCGAGGTATCTCCGGTACCTGGCGGTGATAGCGCTCCTGATAGTGACTATTGGGGCGCTGAGGTTCGCGCGGAGGACCGTCAGGGGACCAACCAGGCCTCCGACCTCCGGGTGGTGACGCCCCTCACCACCTCTCCATACCCACTTTTTTCGCTCTCTTGACGAATTCGTGGACCAGAACCGGGTCCTTCACGCCCGGCTCCGATTCGACCCCCGAGGAAACGTCGACCCCGTACGGACGAACCGTTCTGATGGCATCTTCCACGTTATCGGGCGTGAGACCTCCGGCGAGGATGACGGGAGCGTCGACGTGTTTCACGACCTCCGCGGAAGCGTTCCAGTCGTGGGTCAGGCCGCTACCTCCTCGGACGCCCGTCTTCGTGTCCAGGAGAAACGCGTCCACCACTTCTTCGTACGAATTGAGCGTGTTTTCATCGACGATGTCGTCACCGAGCCACAGTACGCCCTTGTCGTCCACCCACAGCGTTTTCACGACCCTGTAGCCCATTTCAGCGACGTTCTCGCAGTCCTCCGGGGCCTCGTCCCCGTGTAGTTGAACGGCGTCCGCTTCCTCCACCGTGGGAGGTTTCCCCATCGTCACTACGACCCTTGTGACGTAGGGGGACGCCGTGGATAGGATGTCCTCGGCGGTGTCGGGGGGGACCTCCCTGGGGGTGTGGACGGGAACGTCCACTATGCATCCGATCGCGTCGGCTCCCGCCTCGTCGGCCACTTCCACATCCTTTACCCTCGTCATCCCACACACCTTAACCCTCACTGCCAAACCTGGATCACCCCAGGAAGTCGTCCAACGTGGGTCCCTCTTCCGCTCTTTCTACGTCCTCCGGCCTCAGTCTCCTCCATTCGAGCCCATGCTTCCTGAGGTACTTCTCGCATCCCTTCGTGACGTCGGGGGCGACCAGGATACCTCGAACGCTCTCGCCCCTCTCCTCCCTGAACGCGTCTACGTACCTCTTCAATTGGGCGGCGGCGTTGATATCCGCCCTGGCCCTCTTCACCTCGATGACGACCAGCCTCCCTTTCTCGTCCCTCAAAACCACGTCCGCTATCCCGGCACCGCACTCCACCTCGGTGTGCCTCTCCGGGGGTCCTTCCGGGGGCAGCAGGGAGGGGTCTATCCTACTAGGGTTCTCGAGGATGTACCTCACCATTTCTTCGTGGGTCCTGCTTATGGTGAACGCGGACGGGGCGTTCGAAGCCCTGGAGTCCCCTACGGACCTCGGCAGGACCATGGCCGCGTGGACGTCTTCGAACGTGACGATGACTGTCTCGGGTACGTCCAAGCGTTTGGATACGAGAACGAGGTTCCCGCCGTCCGTCCTTAGTCTCTGTACCGAGGGGGCCGGGTTCCAGTTCGTGGGTTCTCTCTTCTCCATGGCGTTATGGAGTATGAAAGTGCCGTCCGGTTTACAGATCGCTATCCTGACCGCCGGTCCCGCCTTCGAGGAGGCTCTTCCCTCGTACCTCGCCGTGCACATCCCTGCGATCACGACGGGGTACCTCGGCGTCCCGTGAAGGTACGGGGCCACCTTTCTCAGCACCTCTTCGGGGCTGGGCGATTCCAACACGAAGGGGGGTTCTTCGGTCACCCGAAACCCCCCGTTATCGTTACGATTTTCGTAACGAATTGGGAGGGGAGGGAAGTCAGCCCTCGAACCTCTCTATGGCCAGCTTGGCGACCTCTTCCACGGCATCCCCTACGTGGTCGTAATCCCCTCCCACCGCCACCGGCACGTTGTCCACGTAGACGACGTCCAAACCCTTTTCCAACGCCACCCTGGTCGCGACGTCAACGGCGGCGGCCTTCAACTCGGTCAGCAGGACCTCGGCCTCTCCGATGTATTTCTCCAGGTCTTCCATGAGTTTGGGCCTGTTGCTTAGGTGAGGCGACGTACCCACGACTTCACACCCGTATTCCTCCTCCAAATGCTCGACGAGCTTCGGTACGACCTCCTCCGGGGCTGTCGTCACGAAGACGACCTTCTTCCCTTCCACGTCGGCCGTCGGTTTGGGTCTGAAGACCGTGAGCACGACTTCTATGCCCTCTTTCACGCTACGGACAGTCCTCTCGACTTCCTTCACCTTCTTCTCGTCCGCCAGCGGTTCCTCACACATGGTGACCACGGCTAAATCGCACATCCTTATCCTGTAGGGACCGTAATACCCACCGATATGCCTCAGGGGTTGTGCGGCGCCCACGGTGATGATCCCTGCGTCCGTCTCTATCGGGGGTACCGCGGCACCGCTACCCTCGACGACGACGAAATCGGTCGGGAGTTCGTTGGCTATCTCGGCTCCCCTCACCATGTTGGTGACGAACGTTTTGCCGGCCAAGCCTCCCGCGCACCTCCTGCACCCAACCGTGGGGATCCTGCTCAGCAGCGCGTCCTCCCAGTGATCGCTGGCGGCGTGCTTGCCTCTCTCGGCCTGCTCGAGCAGGTACTCCGGTGTCAGTTCTATCTCGTCACCTCTCACCACCTCGGGCTCCTCGGGGCCTCCCCTCCCCATCACAACCACACACGGGTTGTACCCACGTGCGTGAAGGACCCTACACGCGTAGGCGGAGACCGCGGTCTTGCCGACTCTCTTCCCGGTCCCGATTATCCTCATCGAGGGTTTTTCCAAGACGTCGTGGAACTCCACGGGCTCGAACCTGAAATCTGGCCCCCAGTACTCCGCCCCGGCCTCCAGAACGGCGGACCCTATTAGGAACCTGTCGTCGGGACTGACCACGGGTTCGTCGCTCAGATCCAGGACCACGTCGACGTCGTGTTCCTTCACGACTTTCTCTATCAGATCGATCGGAGGGCCGTCCCCTTCTTCCTCGGGTAGCCACACCTTCACGCCGAGCTTCTCCTTGACGTCCTCCGGGGTTCCTATCTTCTCGGTACCGCCTATGAACACGGCCCCGACGAGCTCCCCGAGTTCCTCCTCCACCTTCTCCAGGGCCTCTTTGGTGACCGGGATGTAGTGCTCCCCGTCCACGAGCGCCAGGATCCTTCTCAACGGTTCGGCACCCCTACCTCAGCAAGTCATCGGACTTGATCAACTCGGCGCCCATCCTCTCCATGTGACGCAGGGCGAACTCGTGGGACTCCTCATCGATGGACGCCACGCAGTCCTCGATCACCTTGACGTCGTAACCCCTTTGGATAGCGTCGATGCACGTGAACATGATGCAGACGTCGGTGCAGACCCCGGTCAGGTAGAGTTCGCGCACGTTTCTGACCCGTAGGTCGTGATCCAAGGTCGTGCAGTAGAAGCCGCTGTACTTCCTTTTCCTCACGATCACATCCTCCTCCTCGGGTCTCAACTCGGGGACCGGTTGGGATCCGGGGGACCCCACCACGGCGTGTCGTCCCCATATCTCGAACTCCGGATCGTCCGGAGGGTGCTCGTCCCAAACGTGTACGACGAGGTCCCCCGAGGACCTGAACGCCTCCGCGAGGTGGGCGATCTTGTGGACGAAGTCCTTGGCACCCGGTACTTCGAGTGGAGCTCCTTCCTCGACGAAATCCCTGAGCATGTCGACGATGAGGAGGGCCCTCAAGGCGGGGGACACCCCACTCAGCGCCGTGGAAGAAAACGTTGGAGGGTTAGAAGAGACGCCTGCGGGCCAGCAGGGCTAGGAGCAGACCGGATAGCGCCACGGGGAACCACACCGGTGAGAAGTATCCCTGCCCTCCTTTGGCGCCCTGTTGCGAAGCCTGTACCTCCCACAACGGCTTGGACGCTATCTTGGCGTTCGTCAATTCGACAACGGCCAACGTGACAGTCTCGCCCGTTTTCTCCATGTCCTTGGCGCTCAGCTTGTCCGCGGTGTTGGCTTCGCTCCACGGTGCCACCTTGAAGGGCTGGTTCATCACCTGGCAGACGGGGCATCTCCTGATCTTGTTGTGGTAGAACGGCCACGTGTCGCTAGGGTAGGTGGTGTCCCCGACGGTCACCGGGAACCCTAGTTTCTCGGCGCACGACTTCAGCACTTGAATCAGGTGTGGGTCACCGTTCACGGGACTGGGTAGCGAACTGTGTCTCGTTAGGAATACGTCCTCTCCCGCCCCCACGCAGTTGAGGTCTATCATCGCGTCACAGTTCTTGACGACGTCGGGGTGGTGTTCCACGAAGTACTTGGAACCCTTGAACCACAGCTCTTCGCCTCCGAACCCTATGATGAGGACGGTCTTCTCCGGTCGGAAGTTCTTGGCAAGGACCCGGGCCATCTCGACCTGGATCCCCAGCGCCGCGGCGTCGTCCGTCGCACCCTCGCAGAAGCCCGGTGAATCGATGTGGGAACCTACGATCACGTACCTGTTGGGCTCCTTGGTGCCCGGGATCTCAGCGATCACGTTGTACGTGTACTTGCCCCCGCCCAGAGGGACCTTCTCTTTCGTGACCTTGAGACCGTACTTCTGGAGCGCCGACGCGAACATGTCCGCGGCCTTGAGCTCGGCTTTGTTACCGTCGTACCTGGGGCCGAGCTTGCAGATCTGCTTGGCGAACTGGAGGGCGTGGTTGGCGTCGAACTCCCTAACCTTCTTGATAACTTCGCCGTTCGGGTTCGCTACCGAGGCGGCCCCTAGTACCATGCCCACGAGTATGGCTACCAGAGGTAACGAGTCGGTCATGGACCGGGTTACCCCCGGGTCCCGTCGACCCTGGAGGGTATTAACGGTTCCCACCGGGGGTGCAACCGCTGAGAGGTCTTCCCGCGGCCATTTTCACGGTACTGGTTGTCATCGGGCCCTGTTCTTGCCTCACGGCCGATACCGTCCTGACGGAATACCGCGACACCCTCCAGGAGGGACTATCGCTCTACGTCGAACTAGTTCACGAGTGGTCCTCGTCCCCTCCCCCGGTGGTCGTCGAGGAAGGCGCTCACCTATCCGAGGATATCTCCGACTACGTGGCGGTTTACGACGGGAGGGAACTGGTGATCAAGCCCGGCTGCGTGGGTGACGTAACGCTATCGAACGGATGCGTTTGCACCTACCAGGGTCCCGTATCAGTGCCTCCCGACTACCTCTTGGTCAACGTCAACGATTTCAAGACCGACGCGGGCGACTGGCCCCTACCTAGGATCGTCGTCTCGGCGGATGGAACCCCGTACGTCGTGTACCTCGGGTCGGACTCGATTTCCGTCATCAACGCGTCCACGGGGCGGGGCGCCGCGTACGTTCAGAACATCCAGCCGGGAGGTATCGCGGGGGTGGACTGGAAGGACCCGGGCTTCGATCTAATCGTAAACGTCACGGGTGGAGCCGTGTCGGTTTCCGTCCCCGGCGGAACCGTAGAACCCGCCCAGGGCTCCCCGACGACGTTTTCCTCGCTACGGTCCGTCCAGGTATCGGAGGACGGCATCTCGATGATCGGAGGACCGCCCGCCCTCGTCTCCCGGGATGGAGCCCTGCTGTTTCCAACCCCGGATGCCGTGGTGTCCTACCTACTGTCTCAAGCGTTGCCCGATCCTTCTTCGCTTCCGGGGGCGCTGGGGGCGGCGCTGCAGGCCCTCGAGGACCCTGGATACGTTTCCACGTGGTCGTTCCTTCTGGAACTACCCGGGATAGCGGAAGCCGTGACGCCGTCCTGGGTAACCGTGGCACCGTGGGTGTTCGAGTCGATCACGGTGTACCCGATGCTGACCGTGACCACGGCCTTCTTCCTGGCGAAGGTTCTGGCGACCGTGGCCAGGGTCCTCCATGCCACAGGGGTGTTCCTTCGGTTCGACGACTCGCTGAAGCCGGCGCCCCTATTGAACGTGTTCGAGGCCGCGGCCGTGGAGTACCTGCTTTATTACGAGGAAATTTTGCTGTATTACGGACTGGCGAAGGACGTGTTCTACGCGCTAGGCCTGGGTTTCATGTGGCAGGGAGACTACTCGCCCTGGGACGCGCTCATCCCTCCGCTCTACGAGGAGTGGGTCAAGAGGATATGCGCCGCGGTTTTCGATCTCTCACCACTGGAGACGGGCATCATCTTAGGGGCGATAGAGTTCGTGAATCACGTGGAAGCCGGATGGGCGGAGCCCGTCCCGGGTTACCTTCTTGATAGGATGGTAATCCACGGGGTGTTGGGGTCCCTGCCTTACGTCGAGGCGGTGGCCCTTCATGCCTGGTGTAACTGGGACTACACGGACTGGGAAAGCGTGTTCGCCGGGATATGCGCCGTGATCGCCGCGTGGTACGAGTTCGAGGCTCAAGAGAAGGTGACGGTGCCCGGGTGGAACGAGTTCGAGGAGACGTTGAAAGGCGTGGAGGTCACCCTGGAAGATCTCGTACGTGGGGGGAATGTCCCCGGCGGCTTGCGATCCCCCTCATCCCGGGGCGTATCGCCCGAGTCAGGGGACCCCTTGGGGTTGTACCGGGGAGCCGACGCGGCCGGGTAATCCCAGGGGGTGACGCCCCCGGGTCCCGGCCGCTCATCCGACGTGAATGGGACCCTCCGGGCTCGGGATGAACCCCAGTCTCTCGATGAACTTGTCATCGTACACGAGTTCGACGTCGCATCCGGGTAGGTACGGGCCTACCTTGGCTAGAATACCGGGAGCATCAACCCCCTCGTCGAGTATCACCTCGTTCTCCAGGAGTCCCCACCTCTCTATTCTCCTGACGAACCTGGCCACGCCGGCTCTCTTGAAGGCCCTTTGCAGACCTTTCCTTGTCATCCCTGAGACCATGATCCTATCGTAGGGGTCCGCCGCCATCTCTAGGAGGTAGTAAGCCTGATCTTCGGTCAGCCTGGCCTCGATCTCCCCTCCCTCTCTATCGACCTCGACTATCTCGACCTCCAAGGGTAGGTTCTCGACGAAACCAAAGCTCCTCCCTATGTCTCTGACCGACGCCTTCACACCGTGGGCCAGCTGTTCCCTCAGCGTGTACAGGGGAATAAGCGCATCCGTCACTTGAGGACCCACCACGCCGATATCCACGTACACACCGTAGCCCACTTTGAACAGGTCTATTATCTTCCCGTAGATGACGTCACCCTCCTCGACCTCCGGCAGGGTCCTGACCTCGTCGTATTCGGCTACGATCTCGGAGGCACAGGACTCGACGTCACCCTCACCCTTGAGCCTGACGCGGGCCCATTTCCTGAACGACGGCTGTACCTCATCGATCTTGACGTCCTCGTACCTCGAGACTATGTCCGAGAGGAGCGTCACCAGGGATTCCTCGGCGCCTTTCCTGTACACCTTCTCCAGTACGGTGACGTCCACAACCTTCAGCAACGGGTGATCCCCCGGTCTCACCTGAGCTCCGGTGGCACCGCGTCGATGCCCACCAGTTCCTCGTGCAGCTCGATAAGCCTACGGACGGACGGGTGGTCAGGCCCCAGCCTAGACCGAAACTTGTCGAGTACCCGACGAAACGGTACCCTTTTCGTTCCGAACACGAGGTTGTCGGCGTGAGCCACTATCTTCTCCTCTAGGGTCTCGGGGACGTAGTCCTTGGGTGGTAACCCCAACTCCCGGGCTTCCTCGGCTGTGATGCCCGCCCCGATGTGTCTCTCGACTATCCTAGCGACTTCCTCGGGGTACCCGAGTTCCCTCACGATCTCGGCGCCTACGACGGCGTGGTCCAGATCGTGGGTCTTTGATCTTCCTATGTCGTGGAGGATCGCACCGACCTCCACGAGATCCACATCGACGTCCGCGTCACATCTCTCCGCCATCTCGACGGCCAGATCCCTGACGGCGAGGCAGTGCTCGATGACGTTCTCCGGGCATCCAACCCTGTGAAGGTCCTCGATGGGATCCCTCAACCCAGCTTTTCCCTGAGGCGCTCGAGCATCTCGATCTCCGTCTTGATCTCTTCGGCCACCCTTTTGAGGTGGGCCCTCTCCTTGCTCACGTCAACCTCGTGGAGCATCTCACCGCAGTTGGGGCACCGGAACTCGCACTCCATGGCCTCTTCGAAGGTCAATCTCGGGCATTCTTCGTTGCCGCAGTGGAACACGGGGTGGTTAAGGTCGTTGGATAGCATCTTTTCGACTTCTTCCAGGTCGCGTCGCCGCTCGTCGATGTACTTCCTGAGTGCGTCCTTGAGGTTGAGTTTCCAGGAGTAAACCGGGTACTGGTACTCGTCTCTTATCTCTTTCCGGAAGGTTGCTATCGCGTTCTCGTTCAGCCGGTACAGTACCTTCCTGACGTCCCTCGGGTCCGCGTTGATCTCGGCCGCTATCTCCTCGTCTATCGCTTCACCGTGAAGCAGGATCTCCACGGTCTTCTCCGCGACGTCCGGGTCCACGTTGGGGGAGTCCGCGAACCTCAGCACGACCCGTTTCAAAAGCTTTATATCCTCATCGTTCAGGACCTCGGGCAAGGCGGGCCTCCCCCCGGCCACAAATGCGTTTTAACATTATTCCAACAATTTCTTCAACTCGGTAGTAAACTCGTGCAACCTCCTAAACGTGTCCTTCTGAGGATGGACAATCACGGCTTCGCACTCTCCATCGGCCACCATCTCGGCGGCCTTGGCGGGGTCCTCATCGTCGATCGTGTACCGATCTATACCCACTCCTTCGACGTATGGGGCCCCTAACTCCTCTAAAACGTTCCGTATCCAGTCGGGCGACCTCACCCCGATGAGTACGGTTAAACCTACATCTTTCGCCGTTTTACCCAAGGCGTGAACCACCGAGGGATGCAGCTCGGGACCCAGATCGTCCTTCCAACCCCGCCTGGGTACTTTACCCGTGAAGATAGCGGTGTGAAGGGGCCCGCAGGTTGTCAGGTAACGGGCCCCGTCCACCATCCGCATAGCCCCCAAGACGGCCTCCCTTATCTTCCCCTCGGGTACCCCGGTGGCGAGGGTTGTCCTGTGGAGACCGATGTAGCCGGGACTCAGGTGTAAGGCGAGGTCGAATCCCTGCTTTCTAAGTCTCGAAACGTACCGAACGTCCGGGTGGTACTTCAGGAGGCTCCCGGCGACCGACCAGACGACCTTACCTCCTAATCTCTCGATCCTACGTCTGGCTATCTCTATCTCATGATCCGGAACCTGCTTCTTGGACGGATGATCTATGAAGACGACGAATTCGGGTCCCGACGTTATCATCAGTCCCCCTCAATCAACGTGTTGAAGAGGTCTACTCCACAGTTCCTCGACGAACCCATCGTCCAGCTCCAGCTCTACATCACCCACAGCCACCCTAAGGGTGCGATCCCCGGTCACCTCACCGATCACCTCCGCCCTAAGCCCAGCCTCCCGGGCGGCGCTCAGCACTGGACCCGGGTCTTCGGCCACGACGACGGCCCTACCGTGCGATTCAGACATCAGGATCTCGTCCCACCTGGAACACGAGTGAGGAACGTTCGATAAGTCGAGGTCCGCCCCGACCCCGTGGAAGATCTCCGGGAGAACCGCGAGGAAACCCCCGGTCGAGACGTCCCTAACGTTTGACACGACCTCCATCCGGGCCAAGTCCCTGAGCAGCGAATGGAGTGCTTTCTCCTCCTCGTACCTAACCTTCGGTACCTTCCCGCCCTTGATCCCGTGGAACTCCTCCAGGTAAAGGGAACCACCCAACTCGGGTCTCGTCTCTCCGATGACGACGACGGATTCTCCCTCCTCGGGATCCCTCGGGAAGTCCTTGAGGTGGTCCAGCCCTCTCACGACCCCTACCACGCCGACCACAGGGGTGGGCTTGACGGGACCGTCCTCCTCGTGCTCGTTGTACAGGCTGACGTTGCCCCCAACCACCGGGACCTCGAAGGCTTCCGCGGCCTCGGCCAACCCCTCGATGGCCCTCCTAAGCTGGTAGTAGACGCGCGGGTTCTCGGGGCTCCCGAAGTTGAGACAATCCACCACGCAGAGTGGTTTCGCCCCTACCGTCGCCACGTTCCTCAAGGCTTCCGCGAGACACCCGGCGGTTCCCTCTTTCGGATCCACCTCCACGTGTCTAGGGTTCGAGTCCGTGGCTAGCGCCAACGCCACGTCCTCCAAGCCCTCGTGGTGCAGCCACACCACCGCCGCATCGTGGCCCGGCTTGACTATCGTCCTACCCTGTACCTCGTGATCGTACTGGCGGTACACCCACTCCGCCAGCAGGGGAGACACGTTTGGAGAAGATAGTACCTTCTCAACGAGTTCCTCGGGATCCGGCTCCGGTACGTCTACGTCCTCCGGGTACTCGTACGGTTCTTCGGGCCACTCCATCTCCGGGGCGCCGTCGGCCAAGAACTCGGCGGGGACCTTGGTGACCACCTCGTCCCCGTCCTTCACTGTTAGATACCCGTCGTCCGTGACCTCACCCACGACGGCGGCCTCCAGGTCGTACTTCTCGCACACCTCGAGCACCTCATCGACGTCCTCGGGATCGACGACTAGGAGCATCCTCTCCTGCGATTCGGACAGCATGACTTCCCACGGTTCCATACCTTCCTCCCTTCTCGGTACCTTGGAAACGTCGATCACGATACCGGTGCCACCGTCGGCCGCCATCTCGGCCGCGGCGCACGTGAGACCGGCGGCCCCCAGGTCCTTGCACCCTTTCACGAGACCCCTGTCGACGAGTTCTCTCATGGCCGTGATGAGACACCTCTCCGTCAGCGGATCCCCGATTTGAACCGCGGGACGATCCTCCTCTTCCGATCCCTCCTCCAGCTCCTCGGAGGCGAAGGCGGCCCCTCCTATGCCGTCCCTCCCGGTGCGGTTACCGATCAACACCAGAACGTCACCAGGGTCCTCGGCCCTTCCACGTATCACCTTGTCTTCCTCAACCACGCCCACGCACATCACGTTGACGAGCGGGTTCCTGGTGTACGAAGGGTCGAACTCCAGCTCACCACCCACCGTGGGGACCCCTATCCTGTTACCGTAGTCGGAGATCCCCCTCACGACGCCGTCGAACAGGTACGGGACCCTTTCTTCCTCTAGGGGGCCGAACCTAAGCGGGTCGAGGAGGGCGATGGGAAATCCGCCCATCGAGAGGACGTCCCTGACTATTCCACCCACACCCGTCGCCGCACCGTTGTAAGGATCGACGTAGGAAGGGTGATTGTGACTCTCTATGCCTACGACGACGGCCACCCCGTCCGCCACCCTGACCACGGCGGCGTCGTCTCCCGGTCCTACTATCACGTCCTCGGACTCGGAAGGGAGCTTCCTGAGCAACCTGCGGGTGCTCCTGTAGGCGCAGTGCTCGGACCATAGGTTCTCGAACATGGCTAGCTCTATCCTACCGGGTTCCCGACCCAACTCACGTTCGATGATCTTCAGGTCCTCCTCCGTGAGCGTCACCGCGCTTCACCCCTATCCCTCAGGGTCCTCGGGGAGTGCGTAACGTCCGCATCCCTCTCGGCGTTCCGGGTCGGCAGACAGCGGGTTCGTCATCGGACCCGGGCCACGGTCCAAAGCGGGACCACCCGGACCCCCGCCTTTTCCAGGGTACGGGCGCACATAGGACACGGAGTGACCGTGACCCTATCCATGAACCACCTATCGACGTCCCTCGAAGGCTCCCCCACGGCTCCCCCTCCACCGCAACACCTCCATCGACGAGGGGGAACGTCGACGGGGAGACGGGCCAGGATCGAGTCGTCGACGCCGTGGCGCACGAGGTGGCAAGGGGACTTGTAGAGCGCGCCCTCGGGCACGTCGAACTTCACCTTTTCGACCTCCGCGTAGTGACGCGGTCTTCTACCCAGGACCTCCACACACATATCGAGGCATCCGGGGCAGAACACTACTACATCCTCGTACTCATCGAACAGCTCCCTCCAAGCCTCAAGGTTGTTCTCGGGGACGTCCTCCCCGTACTTGCGTGCGAAGTTCATACAACAGGGTTCGTCGGTCCCTAGGGTCGCCCACCCGGCTCTGGACGCCAGTTCCACGGCAGCCTCGGTCCAATCACGTCTCGATCTTATCGTACAACCCAGTACCGCGACCACGTCCCCTTCCAGGGGCTCGTTGACGTCCTCCTCCTTCCTCCCGTACGGGGACCCTACCTTCACGGCCTTTCGAACGGCCTCCCGCGGGGAATACCCCACGTTCCTCCGCACGGCCGCCACTATCTCCGTGTGAGGGACGCCATGAGGGCATCTCTCCTCGCACAACCCGCAACACGTGCACTCGGACACGAGTTCCGCGGCCTCATCCAACCTGCCCGAGGTTACGAGGGCGTTGAAAAGCCTCTTAGGCACGTCCATGGGACACCGCGACTCGCAGGCCCCGCAACCCTCGCATCTGGCGGCGGCTTTCCTCAGGCTTTCAACCCCTTCCAAACGGGCCTGGGTGATACCTCATCCATCCCCCTCTTCTCGACCTTACGGGCGACTTCAAGGGCCAGCTCGGCCAGCGACTCGGGGATCAAACCCTCCTCGACGACCTTTTCGAGGTCCTCTTCATCGATGATCTCACGGTCTCCCTCCGGTGTTTCCACGACGTCTACCTCGAGATCCACGTAGCGCACGTGATCCCTGTGGATCTCCAACGGGGTGCCTATGTTGTAGTAACGACCCTTCAGCTCGCCGTCGGCGTTGAAGTACTCGTGAACGGTGACCATAGAACCGTCCGGAAGCGTCGTGAGGGCGTAATCACCCTCCTCTATTGGGACGTTGAGCCCGTCGTAGTACCCAGGCCCCTTCATCTCCCGCCTGACCTTCATAATCCCCTCAACAGGATCGTACTCGACTACCTTCGGATCGCCACCGAGCTTCACCTTACCCTTGCCCGGCTTGATATGAACGACATCGATCCTGTCCCCTTCCCTGGGGCCCTCGGACCTCTGGAGGCATTCCACGAGTCTCTCCGCCACGGCTTCCTCGTCCAAAGAATCCAGGAACGGTTCCACGGTATCGACGGCCACGCTCGCGGCCCTGCTCCTAGCCTTGAAGTAGTGATGGCCGACCATGGTCGGAAGGACGGAGGACCGTATCTCGTCGAGTTTGGACTTGGTCAGAGCGTGAACCTCTATCATGGCGTCCAGGTACTCCTCGATAGGGCCCGGCTCGTCCATCTTCTCCGCCTTCTCGAAGATCTTCCTCCTCTTCTCGATGATCCGCTCGATGTCCTCGGCCAACTCGTCCCCGGAGGCCTCGGCCGCCGCGGTCCGCCAGATTATCCCCCAGCCTTCCGGGACCAGGGCCTCTCCGAGCCTCCTTAGTCTCTCCCTCTCGTGTTCGTCCTTTATCTTCCGGCTTATCCGCACGCCCTCTATCGGCACCAGGACCGCGTACTCCCCGGCGACCGAGACGTCCTTCGTTAACCTGAGAGGGCCTTCCCTGGGGGCTTTCTCGACCTGAACCACGAGTTCCTCGCCTTCCTCCACGGTCTCCGATTCACGCTCGTCTAGGAAGCCCCTGAGTCCCCCACCGAGATCGACTACGGCCACGCCGGCCCTCGAATCGACGCTCACGACGATGCCCTTGAAGATACTCCCCTCTCCCACGGTTTCCCACGAGATCGCGGCGTTCGCCTCTTCCTTCAGGACATCGATGACCTCCCTGGCTGGCTCGGTCTTACCGTGCACCTCGAGGCCGTTCCTGTCCTTGGCATCGTTGACGTCGACGTCGGGTGAGCCCTCCGAGAACTCCTCGTCCGGGAAGCGCTCGAGGATATCGTCGGAGGGTTGGGTCACCTCGAAACCCTTGTCAAGCATCAGGCGCGTGAGCGCGGTCGAGTATATGCCTCTGATCCTCACCTTCGCCAAGGCCTGCTACACTCCCCGCGGTCTTTGGGAGTGGTGATATTGGCCGGTCCGGAGATACTCGACGACGTCTACCGGGTCATCCTCGACAGGATCGAGCGTAGACCGGAAGGATCCTACGTCGCGTCCCTGGTCTCCGAGGAAGGGGACAAGGACCCCCTGAACAGGATCTGCGAGAAGGTCGTCGAGGAAGCCGCGGAGCTCATCCTCGCGGCCAAGGACGGTGACAGGGACGCCATCGTCTGGGAAGCTGCCGACCTTATATTCCACGTGCTCGTGCTCCTTGGTTACACGGGCGTCGAACCGGGGGAGGTTTGGAATGAGCTCGAAAGGAGGAGGAGATGAACTACCCGAGCCTCCGGTACCGGAGGACTGCAAGTACGTGTACTACGCCGTCCTCTTCCAGAACCCCGAGGACGGGAAGTGGGACCTGTTCGCGCTGATAAGGGGATATCCGGGCCTGGAGGAAACGTACGCGATGGCCGTCGGCCTCGCCAGGAAGGTGCAGGAAGCCCTCAAGGAGATAGACGAGAGCCTCAAGGCCGAACTTCAGGTCATACCCGTGGGCGGGAAGTCCGGTATACCCGAGGAGAAAACGGCCGACCTCCTCGAAGCGGTGGATAAGATGCTGGAAGAAGCCTCTTCGTCGGGTTCTTTACCCTGCGCCGAAGGCCCCGACCCGTCCTCGGAACACGAGTGAAAGTTCGGCGGAAGTTGAATAGGACCCGATGAGGACATCTGAGGCAGGTGACCTACCAGGGGATGATCTGTGCGGGCGAGTCCGAGGGGTGTACCGAGGTTTTGAACAAGCACCTAGCCGTGGCTCTGATATCCCTGCTGGCCTCGATGGTGCCCGCGATGCATCACGCCTCCAACCGAGGAAACGGAGGCTGCTGTACGGTAATATGTCAAGTGAACGACCACAGGTTCGTCGTCGCTTACAGAAGGGACGCCACGACCCCCGCCGTCATCCACATCAGGGAGATACAGTTCGCCGGTAGGAAAGCGTTGCAGGAGTACAAGAACAACTCGGGCGGCTGGTTCTGCCACACGATCATAACCAAGGACGGATGGGTGATGACCATAGGCGGTAGGGATAACCCCACCATTAACAGGGAACTAACGGACCTAGCCTCCAAGATCGTGGAGTCCGGTAAGATAACCAAGGACGACCTCAAGAAGGCGGAGTCCCTGATAAGATCGAACGGATGGGGCCATTTCGTGATAAAATCCCCGGATAGCACCGTCGGAGTGGCCGTGTGGGATTACAGGGTCGGATCGGGCCGAGTCAACATGTTCAAACTACAGCCAGGGTGGTATGTCAAGGTCACCAACAACCCGGGGTACTACGCGCACTCCAAGTGGACATCTATAAGCAAAGATCCAGTTAAGGCGGCGGTATACATAATCGGTGCCGACACATACGGCATACACAGACGCGACGTGATCGTTTACGACGTGAACGTCAGCGGAGGTAGCGCCAAGATCGACGTTTCGGCAGCGTTCGACGGAGGAGCCATGGTCGGAGGGGCTCCAGGATCACCGGATCCCATCGACTTCATGGGCAAATGGGTGCCGGCCAAGTCGCTACCCACGATACCGAAGCTGAAGTACTTGGGCACCGTGGACTTGACCAAACCGAAGCCCGCGCCGGAACACGCCGGATCATCGGAACATTACTCCTCCGAGTGGCCCGTTCTGCTGCCTTTGGCGATGGTGGCCCTCCTAACGCTGAGGAGGAGGGCGTAAAGGTTTTTAACTCGAACAGGGCCCGCCGGGATGGATGAGGAGGGCCCGCAGCTCAGTCTGGCAGAGCGCGGCCCTTGCGAGGCCGTGGCCCCGGGTTCAAATCCCGGCGGGTCCACCAAACCAAGAATCGTTACGAAGATTGTAACAATATCCGAGGGAACGAATCAACGTCCTTTCACGACGGCCTCGGCCTTAGACACGGCCTCAACGGCGGATCCCCCGAGGATCCTGATCATAGGTTCCTTCCCCGGACCCCCCTCGTCGTAGATAACGTCCGGGACGAACCCGACCCTCTCGTAGACGTGTTCAACGCACCACTCCATCGTCGAAACGCCCTCAGGCTCCCTCTCCCTGTCGAACGAAGCGACCTCGAACCCCAACCTCCTGGCCGCCTCGACGAACCCGGGATCGAACCTGATGTTCAGCCCACCCCTGACCGAGGGATCCAACTCGTGGGCCTTCAACACGAGCCTCGCCACGTGGGAAGAGCCCCCGGGAACGGGCCGGCCCACGGCCCTCGGAACACCACCCTCTAGCACGATCCTCCCCGAGAGCCCCACGACGCCTTCGACGCCGGAATCCGGATCGAAAACCCTGACCACGTTGATACCGACCTGCGGAACCGCGTCCGCGAAGTCCGGATCACCGTCGATAACGCGGACGGCCCTCTCCACGTCCCGAACGGCCTCCGTGAGGGCGGCGTGACGACGAATCCTCGACGCGGGGCTGGAAACGGGACCGAACGGATCCTTCAAGGATCCGGACACCGCCTCCCTGGCGAACATCAAGGCCCTCTCGACGACTTCTTCATCCACGACCCCTCGCGAGGCACCGATACACGCCAGCGCGGTCGCCAGTACACAACCGGACGCGTGCGCACCCTCACCCTCAGGGACGTCGAACGCCACCGGCTCACCTTCCGCCGGTACCCAAAGATCGACCTTAGGGTACGGGATCCCCGTGACGAGGACGCCCGTGAGATCGTCCTCCTCCGTGATCTCCCTGGCCGCAAGCTCCGCCTCCAGGTCCGTCCTAACCCTCCTTCCCGCGATGCGGGCCAACTCCTCAGCGTTAGGGGTTATCACGGTCGCCGCCTCCACCAGGGTACCGACGACGTCGTCGGGATCATCGTCGCAGAGGGATCCACCGGCGCTCGCCTCCACGACGGGGTCCAGCACCACCGGTCCCTCGAACCCTTCCAAGGCATTCACGGCGACCTCCGCGGTCTCGACGTCGGGGAAAGCGCCGAGTTTCACGGCATCGACGTGGGGTAGGTACCTGTTCAAGGCTTCCTCCAGGTAATCCGGTTCCACCGGCCTCAGATCCACAACCTCCGGGGCCTGAACCGTAAGAGCGGTAGGAACCGCTATAACCGGGATCCCCAGCGCCTCACCCGTCCTGACGTCCGCGTGACATCCGGCCCCCCTGGGATCGTGTGCCGAAACCGCCAACACCGTCGGCAACGGTCCACCCCCGTCGAAAAGGGCGGGATGGGGAGGCCGGGCTTAAGCGGAGCCCGAGCCGGCGATGAAGCGCTCGGAGTGCACCCGACCGCCCTTCACGTCACTAACTTGTCCACCTCACCCCTGTCGACGGCCACCCTGAGTTCCATCGCTATCCTCCTACCCATCGTGACAACCTCCCCGAACTTGAGGTACGCGTACGGTAGGAACATCACGTTGGTACCACCGTCGATCCTCCCGGATATCTCGAACACGTAGAACTCCAGGTCCTCCGTGCATATCGTCTGCAGACAGAACGGCCCGATAAAGCCCGGTTCGTGGATCTCCTCCGACGCCTCCACGAGCCTGTCGCCCATCTCGAACAACTGCACCAACAGCGACTCCCTGACGACGACGGGGATGTTGCCGGAGATCACGTAGGAGGGCTCCAATCCCGCCTCCAGCTGATCCCTCGCCGGCATCCTGACCAGACCGTCGATGTTGGTCTCGTACCTCCTGTCCATGCCCAGAACCTCGACGGTGTCCTCCATCAGACTCCGGAAGTACTGCACGCAGAAGTTAGTGCCCACCACGTACTCCTCGATGTGGGCCGTCTCGAGGTCGTCCTCGGTGATATGACCCGCCTCGATCATCTTCCGCGCCTTCTCCTCGAACTCCTCGGGGGAGGAGCAGATGAAGTAGCCCCTACCTCCCCTCGCGCCCGGGAACTTCACCATCACCGGTCTGTCGATGTCGTCGGGCGAGTCGAAGACCTTAGGGACCTTCAGCCCGGCCCTCTCGAGAAGCTCGCGCTCCTTCGACCTCTCGCTCTCCCACCTTAGGAGGAACCTGTTGCCCAGGATAGGTACCGCGAACTCGTTCTCGATCCTGTCCAACCCCACGTAGGCCACGAACGATCCGTGCGGGACCACCAGAGCGTTCAACTCACGGAGACGCTCCTGAACGTCGTCGCTGACCATGTCCTCGAACGACTCCACGACTATGATCTCATCCGCCACGTCCAACCTCTCGTAGGGCGTCGTACGACCCTCCTCGCACACTGCCACGGCCCGGAAGCCCTCCTCCTTGGCCCCTTTCAGGATATGGAGGGCCGTGTGGCTACCCAGGGTTGCTATCGATAGGTCGTCCGTGTCGTACCCGGAAAGCACCTCGAGGATCTCATCCCTGTCGATCAACCCGAGGTCACCCCGCGCCCGCCGAGCTCGACCCATTTAAAGCCGTGGACTCCACCGGATCGTGTCCGACGGGGGTGGAAACCGGGAAACCGGGTGGAGGGTAGGGGGTACCGTTGACGGAACCGGAACTGGACCTACCGCAACGGTTGTCGGACAGGTGCGTCGAGGCCATCAGCTCGCTGACCGACGGAACCATCCTCCTCAAAAGAGTCAGGGACGCCTGGCACTTGGTCAAGGTAGACGTGGAACTCTTCTGCCTAGGCGCCCCGCTGGAAGCCATCGAGACGGCCGCAACCACGCTACCCGAGGAAGGTCTGGAAAAGATCGTGTCGAAGGCCACGACGGTGCACGAGAGGCTCGTGGCGGCCCTCGAGAACGTCAGCCTCACGGACTTCATGCTGGCGTGCTCGGCGCTGGGAGAGTTATCGAGGTGCCTCGGGGGCATCGACGTAGACGTGTCCGATGCGTTCTTCGCCATGACGGCCCCACTGGTCGCCAAACACCGGGGCCTCGGCTCGGACGTGCTGAGGGTCGTGTTCCTCGTACCCAGAACCGAAGAGGACGGTATCGAGAGGATTCCCGCCGGCCCGGCGGTCGCCGAGGTGGTGGATATGGACGAGGTGACGGAGTCCCTGGCGGAACACGTACCCGATACCGCTGAACCCGTGAAAGCCTTGGTGGAGGAACTACCGTCGAGGTTCAGACGTTTGTACTCCGTCGCCACGGAGATCGAGAGGAAGCGCGTGCACTCGCTGGTCCTGGAGGGGGTAACGGGGGACGCGGAACTCAGGCTCACCCCGGCGGATTACGACTTCTCTTACCATGCCTACTCCAAGCTCAAAGAGGACCCAGGGCCCGGTTCCGTCGCCCTCTTGACGGCCAGGGAGCTGGAATCCACGGTTTCGAAGATACTGTCCGGGTTCGCCCACGTCCACGGCGAGGGCAACTACTCCGTGATCGTAGCCTGCGCGTTCTCCCGCAGGCTGTCGGGTGGCTCTTACGGGCTCGGTTCCACGCTCAAGAACCTGGAACCGAGACCCAAACGCCTTGTGCTCATATGGGGATCCGGGACCCGAGACCCCGCGGACCCCGTGACGGCACTCGAAGCCGCCACGACCCTACGAGGCGACTACCGTCAGTACCTATGCGTGCATCCGAACAGGCCCTTCCACGGTAAGTTCCTGAGGGCGCTCCCGGAGAGGTCGGGACCGGGGCTCTCCCTCTCCTTCAGCTGGAACGTCTCCGAGAGCGCCAACAGGACCAACCCCGTCGAGTCCTTCATGTACCACGTGACCAAGGACGACACACCCACGGTGGCGTTCCTCGAGTCCCTCAAGAAGGACGGGTGGCTCGTGGGTCCGATCACCTACTCCGACGAGGTGATCGTCGACTTCGACGACGTGGAAACCTTCAGGTTCTCCCTGAGAGGGGACAGGGAGGTATCCCTGGACGTCGAGGTAAAACCCCGCGCCCTCAGGACCATCGTCCGCGGGATAGAGATCAAGGACCCCGGCAAGAACCTGACCGTCAGGCTGAGGCTGGCGTACCCCCTGGACCTCGGCATCGATCCCACGGAGCTCATAGAGGAGCCCGACGCCGTAAGGCGGCTCCTGGAAGCCGAGTACGTGCGTCTCAAACCGACGTTCGGCCACGACGGTAAGCTGGAGGTGACGAAACGGGGCGAGCTACGCGGCCCCGACCCCTCCGAACTGAGGATGGCGATAACGGAGGAGCTGCTGTCGGCGCTAGGGGGAGAGGAGGATGAAGGTGAAGAGACCCCGGGGGACCAGGGACTTCACCCCGGAGGAGATGAGGGTTAGAAACGCGATCCTGGAGGAGATAATCGACGTCTTCGAAACGTACGGGTACGAGCCCGTGCTGACGCCCACCTTCGAACACGCCGAACTCTTCGAGCTCAAGTCCGGGGAGGAGATCCTCGAGGAGATGTACGTGTTCGAAGACAAGAAGGGCAGGAAACTCGCCCTGAGACCCGAGATGACGGCCCCCGTGGTCAGGTTCTACAACCAAGAACTCAAAACACGCCCTCACCCGCTTAAACTCTACTACTTTGTCAACTGTTTCAGGTACGAGAGGCCGCAGAGGGGAAGATGGAGAGAATTCTGGCAGGCCGGCGTCGAACTGATAGGGGCCAAAGGGATCCTGGCCGACGCAGAAGTGATAGAGATGACCTACACCGTCTTCGAGCGACTGTTACCCGAGAACTCGTTCCGAACCGTCGTGGGACACCTCGGCGTCCTTAGGGGTATCCTCGAGGCGCACGGCCTCGATGAAAACGTCCAGAACAGGGTCGCTCACCTCGTGGACAAAGGCGACCTGGAGAGCGTCGAGAAGGAACTCCCGGACGACGCCGCCCGTGACGTCCTCACGGTCGTGAAAGCGGACGATCCGGGGGAGATCGAGGACACGGTACGCGGGACACCCGCCGAGGACGCCCTCAACGAGCTCCTCGAACTCTCCGACACCCTGAAGGGGGCGGGCGTCCCCCACGAGGTGGACACCTCGGTGGCACGGGGTCTGGACTACTACACGGGCATGGTGTTCGAGGTCCACGTCCCCGAACTCGGACCCAGCTCTCAATGCGCGGGCGGCGGCAGGTACGACACCCTCGTCAGAGACCTCGGCGGCCCGGACGTTCCCGCAGTCGGGATGGCGATCGGGTTCGACAGGCTAGTCCTAGCCGTCGAGAAACTCTCCGAGCCACCCCTGGAGGAAGAGAGAACCAGGGCCCTCCTGATACCACTCACCGACGACCCCGCGGTGATCGAGTTAGCGAGGACCCTCCGCGAAAAGCTAGGCTGGACCGTCGACGTGGAGGTATCCGGGAAATCACTCTCCAAAGCCCTCGCCACGGCCGATTCCAAGGGTTACGACGCCGCCGTGATAGTGGGCGAACGAGAGCTGGAATCGAACGCCATCACCGTCAAGAACCTGAGAACCGGAGAACAAGTCGAAACACCCGTCGAGGACGTGAAGAAGGGGAAGGATCCCCTTGTCCATACCGATGGATGAAGAAGCCGCCCGGAGGGTCATCGAGCGCCTCAACTTCAGGCACGAGGTGAACGGCGAACCACTAGTGGTAGCGGTGGCCCAGGACGCCGACGAGGGCAAGGTCCTCATGGTCGCGTACGCCAACGAGGAGGCCGTGTTCAAGACACTAACCACGGGCAAGGCCCACTACTGGAGCACGTCCAGAGAAGAGGTATGGTGCAAGGGTGAAACCTCGGGCCACGTCCAAAGGGTGAAAGAGGTCAGGGTGGACTGCGATGCGGACGCCATCCTCTACCTGGTGAGGCAGGAGGGAGGAGCCTGCCACAAGGGTTACAGGACGTGCTTCTACCGGCGCGTATCCCCCGATGGCGACCTAGAGATCGTCGAGGAAAAGGTCTTCGACCCCGAGTCCGTGTACGGGTCGAAATTAGAAAACCGTTAATTTTCGCGAAGCTAGCGGGGATCAGTCGTTTGGAGATCGAGGTGGAGACCGAGAACGTGGTACCCGATACGAGCGTGGTGATCGACGGTAGGGTGTCGAGACTCGTCGAGGAAGGCTACCTCGAGGGCAAGAAGATCCTGGTACCCAAGGCCGTAGTCGCCGAGCTCGAATACCAAGCGAACAGGGGAAGGGAGACCGGATTCGCCGGACTCCAGGAACTCCAAGAACTCCAACGCCTCGCCGAGGAAGGCCTGGTAGAAGTGGAGCTCGTCGGCGAAAGACCGGGCCTCGAGGAGATAAGACTGGCCAGGAGCGGCGAGATAGACGCGATGATAAGGAAGGTGGCCGAGGAACACGACGCCACCCTCATCACCAGCGACAAGGTCCAGGCCGAGACCGCGAAAGCCGAGGGCATACCCGTCGTCTACATCGAGCCCATAGTCCGCGTGGACGAGACCGAGATAGAGAGGATGATGCCCGACAACGCCATGTCCCTCCACCTCAAGGAGAACGTCCCACCCATGGCCAAGGTCGGGAGACCGGGTGAGTGGAGGCTCGTCGAACTGAGACCCGAACCCTGCGACAGGGAAGAACTCGAGAGGTGGGCCAGAGAGGTCATCGAGAAGGCCCACGCCGACGAGAAGAGCTTCGTGGAGATAGACAGGGGAGGCGCCACCGTCGTCCAACTCCGGGACATGAGGATCTCCATCGCCAGACCACCCTTCTCCGACGGATGGGAGATAACCGCGGTCCGACCCGTCGTCAAGGTCAGCCTCGACGACTACGACCTCTCCGAGGAACTCAAGAAGAGGCTCAAGGAGAAGGCCGAAGGCATCCTCGTGGCCGGACCACCCGGATCCGGTAAGTCCACGTTCTGCGCGGCCCTCGCCGAGTTCTACGCGGACCAGGGCAAAGTAGTCAAGACCATGGAGAGCCCTAGGGACCTCCAGGTCAGCGATAGGGTTACCCAGTACGCGCCGCTCGACGGGGACATGGAGAAGACAGCGGACATACTCCTCCTCGTCAGACCCGACTACACGATCTACGACGAGGTCAGGAAGACCCGGGACTTCGAGATCTTCGCCGACATGAGGCTCGCGGGCGTAGGGATGATAGGCGTCGTACACGCGACCAGGCCCATCGACGCGATCCAAAGGCTCATCGGAAGGGTAGACCTCGGAATGGTACCCCAAGTCGTCGACACCGTCATCTTCATCGAGGACGGTGAGATCAAGAAGGTCTACGAGGTCGACCTCAAGGTCAAGGTCCCAACCGGCATGACCGAGGAAGACCTCGCGAGACCCGTGGTAGAAGTGCGCGACTTCGGGACCGGGGAACTGGAGTACGAGATCTACACGTACGGTGAGGAGATATTCGTCGTTCCGGTCAAGGAAACGGAGACCAGGGAGGAAACCGCCACCGAGCGCCTCGCCGCGAAAGTCCTCGAGAACGAGGTCCGAAGGTTCGTCGGCTCCGCACCAGTCGAGATCGAGGTCCGCGGATCGAAAGCCGTCGTCAGGGTCCCCGAGCACATGGTGCCCATGGTCATCGGCAAGAAGGGCAGAAACGTGGAGGACATCGAAGCGAGAACCGGCCTCAAGATCAGGGTGGAACCCCTGGAGCGGGGTCCGGAGATCGGGGCCCCGGAGGAGACCGAGGGCAAGGTCGTGGAGGTTGAATCGGGCGAGGAATTCCCGATGAGAATCGTGGAAGACGGCGAATACGTCAGACTCTCCCTCGGGGACAGGTTTTCGGGTAGACCGGTGAAGATCTTCGTCGACGGCGACTACCTGTTCACGGCCACCGTAGGCAACTCCGGCGAGATAAGGGTTAACAAGGACACCTCGGTGGGCGAGAGACTCGTCGAAGCGCTGAGGAAGGGCGCCGAGATAGAGGCCCGTACGGTCCCGTAGAACTTATAAAAGCGACATCCCAAGTTTCCCGATGGAAGGAAGCCGGGGCGGCCGAGCCCGGTCCAAGGCGCGGGACTTGAGATCCCGTGGCCCGTATGGGCCGCCCGGGTTCAAATCCCGGCCCCGGCGCCAAACCGAGAATCGTTACGATTTGAATAACGAATTCCCGACGGGCGACAACTCCACCCTCAACGGAGCACCCCGCCGGAGCCTCTCAACGAGCTCCCTGCTCAAGTCCCCGGCCCCCTTGTCGCAGCCCACCAGAACCGTCCTACCGTCGACGTAATCCGACCTCCTGAAGACCATACTCACGGGATCATCGAAGGACATACGCGGATCCCCCCTCCCGACGACTTCGTCCCTGACGTCTCCCGCCACCAGAACCACCCTCACCGTGCCCCCGTTCCGCAAATAGGATTTGAACGAACGAGGTAGATGGCGAGCACCAACGGCCGAACCCACACCCACCACACACGTGGCGCTCACCCCTATGTCCGACTCCCTCGTGATCTCGAACGTGGATGGGTGCTTAGCGGTCACGTTGGGGTGACCACGGGCCTCGACGATCACCGAGGGGGTGTCCAAGATGACGGTGGTGGATACCGGCATTGCCCTCGAAGAGAAACCCGACGAGAACGACCTTAAAGGCAAGATAATCAAAGCCCCCTGCCAGGGCTGCTCTCCAGACGAAGAAGTACCGCAGGAGATCATCAAAGCGACGGTCCACAAGAAAGGACCTGACGAGAAAGGTATCGTGAAGTACGTCGCCAACACCCTGGCCAGGTGTGAAAGCTGCGGCACCGTGAACCCCGTCCAGATCGTGTTCTACGGCCCCAAGAAGATCAAGGTTACGATCAGCAGGTACGAAGAATCAGAGTGCAAGGAGATAGACGTTGACCCAAACGATGTATTTTCGGTAGGAGACGTAATAGAAGTAGATGGCGAAAAGGTAGAGATAACGAACATATCCACGTATGAAAAGGATAAAGTAAAGTCTGCCGAGGCCAAAAATATACAATGTATATGGGGAGTATCACTGGATATTCCCGCCCGCATAGGCGTATCAATAAACCTCCCATCGGGATATACAATATCTGAAAAAATTGAAGTTGATAGGGATAAAGAATTTACCGTTGGAGAAATATACGAATTAGATGGTATATTATTCAGGGTGCATGCTATAAAGCCAAAGGGGAAACCACCCGTCAAGAGGGAAGGTGAGTCAGTGAAGGCTGAAGAGATAAAAAGGATATACGGTAAACCTGTCAGATCAGGCGAACCTAAAGAGGTACTATTGTGATCATTACCGTTCTAATTTCGTTTAATAAATCAAGGGGACACTCTATTGTTATCGGTAAAGATGGCGATAAGAAACATAAGAAGGAGAAAGATAAGATCTTTACTTACAATAATGGGAGTTGCCATCAGTATAGCGGCTATAGTCGGTGTTTCAGCTATCAGCGTCGGAATGAAACATGATATTAAAGCAGCTATTGGAGGATCGGCATCCCTAATCGTTAAGTCCAAATCTGCTCCTGATCCAATTTCTAGCGCTATGGATCAAAGTATCGAATATAAGATTAAAAAACTTAAATACGTTAAGAAGGTTGTGGCCGTATGGTTTAATAATAGGGTTGTACAAGTGGATGGAGTTTCCTACCCAATTATGATCACTGCTGTTGAACATGGGGATTACGATTTTATAGTGGGATCTAAAGTAATACCGATAAAAGGTCACTTACCAAGGAACGGAGAAATAGCATTTGGTGCTCAAGCATGGCGCGTATTTAACGAAAGAACTAAGTTGAAAATAGGGGAAAAAGTTAATCTACAAGGCGTTGTATTAAAGTTGTCAGGAGAATTCAAAACATCGTCTCAGCTTGCTAACATGTGTGCAATAACAACGCTGAAAAGCGTTAAGCCCATTAGGGGAAATACGATAAGTTGTTTGTTTATCCAGACTGATAAGCCCGACTACGTAAAGAAGGAAATAGAAAGAAAATTCAAAGGAGTTCAAGCTATATCCACAAGTAATGCTGTAAAGAGTATGCTCAATAATCTTAAAACTGTAGAACTAGCTGCTATCGCATTAACCAGCATTGCAGGAGTTGTAGGAGCACTCGGAGTATCTAATACAATGTTAATGTCAGTATTGGAGAGAAGGAGAGAAATAGGTATAATGAAGGCCGTTGGGGCGACTAAATATGACATAATGAAGATATTTATAGTTGAAGCTATAATTTTATCCCTTATAGGAGGAGTAATAGGAGTAGTTTTAGGTTCGGTAGGAGCTAGAGTTGTAATTTATATTATAAGCGAGGTCAAAGGGACTTCTATAAGTGTCATGATAACGCCATCTGTAATTATATTCGGAATAGCCACAGCTGTTCTAATAGGGGTTATATCAGGGATATATCCTGCATGGAAAGCGGCTAGAGTTGATCCGGTTAAAGTCCTTAGAGATGAGTAGGGGAATATGAGCTAATGAAGTACGTTATAGAGATGAAAAATGTTAAGAAAATATATCGGAATGGATCCGAAGTAGTTGCTCTAAAAGGGGTAAACCTGAAGGTTAAAAGAGGAGAATTTCTTATGATCGTAGGGCCCTCAGGATCGGGTAAATCTACTATGCTTCATCTAATGGGGGCTTTGGATAAACCTACTTCGGGTACCGTTAAGATAATGGGTAATGACATATCTAAGATGTCAGATACGGAACTATCACGTATAAGAAGGGATCTAATAGGATTTGTATTTCAACAATTTAACTTGATACAATCGCTTACCGTACTGGAAAATGTTATGTTTCCTATGGCGCTGGCCGGTAGGGCGGACAGGAAAAAAGCCGTTGAAATAATCATATCGTGCGGGTTGACTGAGGAGCACATTAACAAGTTCCCGTCCCAACTCAGCGGTGGAGAACAGCAGCGAGCCGCCATAGCACGTGCGCTGGCTAACGATCCCGAGGTTCTCCTCGCCGACGAACCTACGGGTCAGCTGGACTCCAAGAACACCCGTAGGATAATGGAACTGTTCAAGTCGATAAACGAAGAAGGCAACACCGTCGTGGTGGTTACGCACGACATATCATTGGTTTCCTGGTCGGATAGGACGGTGATACTACAAGATGGGAGAATAGCCGCCGAGGTTACCTCGCCGTCGCCCTCCGACGTGGCGGAATTGGTATCGGGATGAACATCGGTAAGTCTTCATCGTTGCACACTTTAGACATTCCGGGTCCACCCATAATGTACTCCTCTATGTACTCATCTACCACCACATCGTAAGGATCACACTCCGGTTGCTCCACTATCTTCCTGCATTTATGGACTGAAACATCCCTCTTACATTTAACGTCCGACACGTGGTTTCCGAGCGACGCTTCTACCTTAGATAGTAGCATTTCTAACTCATCTACGTCCACCGGAGGTTGTGATCCTTCCAATTCCTTCAGTATCCGCAACACTAACTTCTTCTTGTCGGGAGGATAAAACGTTAAGACGGGCATTTTATCGTTCTTAATGGCTTCTAGAGTCGCTATGGCTAGGGCTTCCGCCGTTGTCGGCAGGTCGAAAAACGATGAGTACCACGGGCACACGTCCTTAACGTTTATCACATATACACCCATCAATCTCAAGTATATATATGGATACCATATCTTCGGTGGTGAATCGCCCCAGTAACAGTTAACGCTCAAATAGCCCGGTTTGTTAGGATTCATCGTCACGAAGTACTTAGGTGATGCGTTAATGTAAATCACCTTTTTAACACACTTATTCCTGCACAGGAGTTCCCACTTCAAATCGTAGTAGGAGGAACCGTCCCTACCCGCTATCCACACCAGCACGTTCGCGTGGTATTCGTCCGCGACGTCGAAACCTCTGGGCAGTTCCCCTATCCTGGGGTACGTGTGAAGTTTCACCAGGTCGCCGGTCTCCGGATCGTACCTGTACACGTTGTCGGTACTGGGGGCGCTGTAGTTAACGTAGATGGCCTTGATGTGTACCCCGTACTGCCCGGAAAACTCGTACAGGTCCTGCACGTATGACTTCAGGAACGATACATCCGACGACGGACCGTTGAAAGTGTCCGAGGTTACACATATGGTCACGTCATCGACGGCGGCCGCTGGAGTCGCCGCCATCATCAACACGACCGCGGGGGCGATCGAGAGGTATGGTTTCCCCAACCGCCGCCCTTCCCCCGTTGGCGTCTGTCGCCGCCTTGGTGACCGTGGGACTGCTCGGTCTCGGTGTTCTCTTGGCTTCGATCCTCGGGTTGGCTGTGCTGGTTTTAAGCTCGATAGCCACCGGGTTCCTACCCAAGGTGACCACGGTGCACCTCGTCGAAGCGGCAGGGAAGGGCGCGTCGATAGCCGCCACCGTGTTCTTCAGCCTCGTGTTGATAAGGATGATGGAGAAGGACGGCGTGTTCGACGACCTCGTCAAGAACGTTCACGCCATGTGCAAGCACGAGGAGGAATCCTGCCTGACCGGGATCGCGATAGCGGGGGCCGGCGCTTTCGAGGGTCTGGCCAGCTTCGGAACGCCGGCCACGGTCGTCGGACCCTTGCTGGCCGACGCGGGGGTTCCCAAGCCTAGGGCGGGTGCGGCCGCGCTCACCGCCCACGCGCCCTACGGGACGCTGGCGGCCTTCGGTGTCCCGATACTCGTCACCGCGGGGATCCTCAACCAGGCCCCCTCCGGTATCCTGGAGGCGACGATCGCGTCGATATTCCCCGCCTATATCGTTCTGCCCAGGGCCGTTGCCGCGGTGATGGACGCCAGGGTCTCGAAATCGGCGTGGATAACCATAGTAGTGGCCACGTTGGTCGCGTTGGCGATGGCGATAGAGATAGGGGCCCCAAGGATAGCCAGCCCCGTGGTGGTCTTGGGAACGGCGATAGGTCTGGCGTGGTACCTCTGTCACGTGTCCGGGGAACCGCACTTCAAGTTCCACCGTAAGGCCGTGCACGGTTTCGTCGCCTACGGCGTGGCCGTGGGCCTGATATCGGCGTCCACGCTGGCGCACCTGGGACTGCCCCCGTGGGTGGCGTTGGGACTGTCGACGATCGTGTACGCTTGGCCCGACCTACGCGAGATCCCACCCGCCATCAAGGAGGTCACGGAAGAGGCCTGGAAGGAACTCCTTTCGATAGTACTTCTCATGGTGTACGGGAAGCTGATAGCCCACACCGCGTTACCGGATCTTATGAGACCGTTCTGTAGGTACACCCCGATAGCCTTCCTGGTGGGGTACGTGGGCGAGATGGCCGTGGGTAGCACCACGGCCGTGATGGCGACCTTCGCATCGGGAACCCCGTTCCCCGGCGTAACCCTGGCAGGGGCCGCGTGCGCGGCGGCCGCATGCCCCTACAACGTGGCTGTCGCCGAGGCCGCCGTCGAATACCACGGGAAGAAACTCGCACGCAGAGCGCTGTACGGTTCCGCGTTCCTGGCGGCCCCGACGATAGCCTGGGTAACCCTCGCCGGGTTCCTGGGGGTGTTCTGAGGCTGAACCCCACCGACAGACGCCGTCTTATCAGGGAACTCGAGGAGAGGTTGCCCGAGGAGGAGGTGAAGAGGGCCCGGAAGGACCCCCACGCCAAGAGGAGGCCCAGACCGTGCGGGATAACGGTGCACCCGGGACACGGGTGTCCCCGAGGATGCGTGTACTGTTACATCCCGGAGATGGGGTTCAAGTTCGAGAGGGCGAGACCGTATCCCTTGACCGGCGAGGGCATGGTGCTCGCCCTCCTCTACAACCGCCGTTTCGAACCCGGTCGAACGTTCATAGCGCTCGGGAGCGTGACCGACCCGTTCCTACCGGAGTTGGCCGAAAAGTCGCTGGAGTACCTCCAAGCCTTCGACGAGTGGCTAGCCAACCCCGTCCAGACGTCCACGAAATCCTACCTCGAAGACGACACCATCGAGGCATTGGCCTCCCTCCGGAACCCGCCGAACGTGCTAGTCACGGTGCTGACACCGGACGGGGAAAAAGCGGCCAGACTGGAACCCAAAGCCCCGTCCCCCTCGGACAGACTGAAGACCGTTGAGAAGCTGTCCAGAGCCGGGGTGACCGTCGATCTGTTCCTGAGACCCTTGTTGCCCGGGATAATCGGGGAGGACGAGATCGAGACCCTCATGGAGCGGGCCCTCGACGCGGGCGCGAGGGGCGTCGTGGTAGGCGGCTTTCGGGTGAACGAAGGGATACTGAGGCGACTGAGAAACGCCGGCTTCGACGTTTCGGAAATCGTTAAGAGGGCTCGGGGACGGATACCGAGGGGGCGTAGGCAGACCTACATCAGGACGGGGGATATCAAGAGGAGGGTTATCGACCTGGCACGTGACCTCGGGCTCGTCCCGTTCGGGGCCGCCTGCTGCGCCTGTGCCTCCACGTTCGAGGTCCCCTGCCCCAACAGGTGTTGGGAGACCGGTTTCTGCACGAGGTGTGGAAACCCGGCGTGTCCCACGTGAGGGGGTTCTCACGTTGTTAGGGACCCTGTTCAGGCTCTTGAAGGGTCTCAACGAGGCCATGGACAGGGCGCTCCAGGAGGAACTCGAGAGGGCGTTCAAGGAGTTGGAGGAGATCGAGAGAATGGAGAGGGAAGGCAACGTCAGGGTCGAGGAATACCACACCCCTTGGGGTATCGTGAGGGTGGAAACGTTCGAGATAACGATCCCGCCCTTCACACCCGGCGGCCTGGAAGGCAGGATAGTAGAGCTCGATGAGAACGACAAGGAAGAGAAGGAGGACGTGGAGCCGCCGGAGGAAGGTCTCATAGAGGTGGGCGGGATCCCCATGAAGGTAGAGAGGAGGGGGAGGGACTGGAGGGAGGAGAACCGGTGAAGTCCGAGGCTAAGGAGTTGGAAACGTACGAGAACGTCATCGAGGAGACCGCAGAGGCCCTGATGAAGGTAGCCGAGGAAGCCCGCGCCAAGCGTGAAGATCCGAAGCCTGAACCCGAGGTCATGTTGGCCAGGTCCATAGGGGAGAGGGTGGAAGGACTCCTCGGCGTGAAGGGGATCCACGAGAGGCTCGAGGAGCTGGAAGAGAAGACGGGCGGCAGGGAACCCGCGACGTTCGAGTTGGTAAGGGAGATCGTAGAGGGAAGCTTCCTGCCCAAGGGTGAACCCCTCCCACTTCACGAGAGGCTGGACCTGGCGGTCAGGATAGGCCTCGCGGTTCTCACCGAGGCCGTCGTGTCCGCCCCCTTGGAAGGTATCGACGCCGTGGAGATCCGGGAAGCCGGGACCGGGCATAGGGTACTGGACGTATCGGAGCCACCGCACGAGGAACCCGTGCTCAAGTGCGAGGAGTGCGGTCGCGAGCTGGATCCGGAGGACTGCTACGTCGCCGTCAGGTACGCCGGACCCATCAGGGCGGCCGGCGGAACCGCGGCCGCACTCTCCGTCCTCCTCGCGGACGTAGCCAGGCAGGCCGCCGGTCTCGGCGAGTTCGACCCTTCGTCGTTCGAGCACGACCTCGTGGGCAGGTACGTCGAGGAGTACCTCACGTACGTGGATAGGGTGGGCTCGTTCCAGTACAACCCGGACGAGGATGAAGTCGAACTGGTGGCCTCGAACGTCCCCGTGGAGATAGACGGGGAACCGACCGAGGACGAGGAAGTACAGGGCCACAGGGACATCCCGCACCTCCCGAACAGGCTCAGGGGGGGCGCCTTACTCGTAATATGCGAGGGCGTGTGCCAAAAGGCACCCAAGTTGCTCAAGAGGGTCAAGAAGTACGGTATCGAAGGATGGGACTTCCTAGAGGATCTCGTCGCTGGAGGTTCCGAGGAGGAAGAAGATGAGGAAGAAGAAGGCGCCGAGAAGCCGGCCCCCAACGAGAAGTACATGAAAGAATTGGTGGCTGGAAGGCCTCTGCTCTCACATCCATCGGCCAAAGGAGGTTTCAGACTCAGGTTCGGTCGGGCCAGGAACACCGGCTTCGCGGCCGTTGGCGTGCATCCGTCCTTCATGTACGTGACAGGCGAGTTCATCGTCATCGGGACACAAATGAAGATAGAACGCCCGGGCAAAGCCGCCTGCGCCCTTCCCGTCACCGAGATCGAACCACCCGTGGTACGGTTGAAGGACGGGAGCGTGGTCCGACTCGACGATCCCGAGGAAGCGAGGGAATTGGCGAAATCCGGGGAGATAGACGAGATACTCGACCTCGGCGAGATCCTGATCGCGGTCGGCGAGTTCGTCGAAAACAACCATCCCCTCATGCCCCCGGCTTACTGCCCGGAATGGTGGAAGAAGGACGTCCCCTTCACCCTCAAGGCCGAGGCACTCCTAGAGGACGGGTTCGACGTCGAGGAAGCCAGAGAATTAGCCACCCTTGACACCGGAAGGCTGTGGAGGGAGCTATCCCGAAGGAGGGCGACCGCCGCCAGAGGCGCCGGGTTGGAAGCCTACCTCCGCTTCGATCCCGGCCGCATTCTCAACCCCGTGACCGAAGCCCTCGACGACCTGCGGGACCTACTGGAGGACCCCGATAACGTCGACGTCGTGGACGCGATAGAGGCGTCCGAGAGGTACGGTATTCCATTTCATCCCGATTACACCTTCTTATGGCACGATGTGGACAAGGAGGACGTGAACACCCTGAGAAGTGCAGTGGAAGAGGGAAGCGTCGAGGGCGAGAATTGGGGCGAGCTGAAGCTAATCCTACCGGACTCCGTCAAAGGGATCCTGGAGGATCTACTCGTCCCCCACAACGTGGAAGGCGGGACGCTGATAGTCGAGGAACCCTGGGCGTCGGCCCTCCTCTTTCAGCTCGGGTACGATCCGGACGAAGGCGCTTGGAAGCGACCGAAGGAGGGCATGGACGAGCTCCTAGACACGCTGAGGATCTCCGACGGGACGTGTAGATACGTTTCCAGGCTGTGCGGTGTTCCCATCCGTGAAAAGGGCCCCACGAGAATAGGAGCCAGGATGGGGAGGCCCGAGAAGGCCCGGGAACGCAGGATGAGCCCTCCCCCTCACGTTCTCTTCCCGATCGGTATCCTAGGAGGTCCTCAGAGAGACATTATGAAATATGTTAGAGGCGAAATAGACGAAGATTCAGACTACGTTGAAGTTAACTTTAGAGTGTGTAACAAGTGTAATATGCTCGTTCCCTATAGGAAGTGTCCATTCTGTGGTGAAGACACTGTTGAGATGTGTTCAAAATGTCTTAAGCCGGTCGATGATTGTGAATGTGACGAGCCGGATCCGGTGATTAGAGCTAAGATAAGTGACCGCAGTGAGGATCCGTACGGAACTTTAGACGTGAAAGAATTGGTCAACAAGGCTATCGAGGAAGTTGGTAATACTAGGATTCTAAAAGGCGTAAAGGGAATGACCAGCAGGAAGAAGATGCCGGAGCCCTTGCAAAAGGGTATACTGAGGTCGAAGCATGAACTCTTCGTCTTCAAGGACGGTACACTCAGGTTCGACTGTAACGACTGCCCCTTGACCCACATAAGGCTCAGAGAAGTGGGTCTCACACCGTTCAAAGCCCGACTACTCGGGTACGATAGGGATGTGAACGGGAACCCCGTGGTCTCCGACGACCAGATCGTGGAACTGTACCCGCAGGACATAGTGCTACCTAGGAAGGCCGCGGAATGGGCCGTCAGGGTCTGCAAGTTCATCGATTCATTGCTCGAGCGCTATTACGGGATGGAACCCGTGTACAACGTCGAAGAACCGGAGGACCTGATAGGTCATCTGGTGGTAACCCTGGCCCCCCACACGTCGTGCGGCGTCGTGGCCAGGATCGTTGGCATCGCCGACATCAACTGCTGGTACAACCACCCCATCGTGATAGCGGCCCGCAGGAGGAACTGCGACGGTGACGAGGACGCCTTCATGATGCTACTCGACGTCCTCTTGAACTTCAGCAGGATATACCTCCCGGACAAAAGAGGAGGTCTCATGGACGCCCCCCTGGTGCTCACGGTCACCGTGGATCCGCACGAGGTGGACGACGAGGTATGGAACATGGACGTGTGCCGAGACTACCCGATCGACGTCTACCTGGCGGCCCTGAGGTACGCCGACCCCGGGGAGATCGAAGACGCCTTCGAAAGGCTGGAAGATAAGCTGGACGCGCCCAGGGGTCTCGGATTCACCCACGATACCGAAGCGATAGACCTCGGGCCTACGGTCACGAGGTACTCGAGGTTGGAGAAGATGGAGGACAAGCTCCGTGAGCAAGTCGAGCTGGCCGACTCGATCAGGGCCGTGGATGCCTCCGACGTCGCCAAGAGGGTGTTGGAGTCCCACTTCCTCCCGGACATAAAGGGTAACCTCAGGAAATTCGGCAGGCAGAAGTTCAGATGCTCGAGGTGCAACGCCAAGTTCCTCATACCTCCCCCGAAGGGCAGGTGCCCGAGGTGCGGGTCGGACGTGCTCCTCACCATATACCCGGCCACGGCGACCAAGTACCTGGAACCGGCGAAGAAGTTGATCGAGAGGTTCGGGGACGAGAGCGACGAGGAGTGGAGGTATCTCATGTCGGAGCTGGAGCTACTGGAGGAGGAAGCCAAGACCCTGTTCGGAGAGTCCATGGGGACCACCGGTCCTAGGCTCGATCACCTCCTCGGTGTCGGCGGTTCTTCAGGGAACTGACCCACATCAAAAGGGCGCCCAACGCCAAAAGCGTGAAGACGATCAGCGTCGAGGTCGCCTCCGAGCCCGGAGCCAAAGGTTTCAGGGGACGACACCCCCTTGTGCGGGGTAACCGGCTGTTTCCTGTCGGAGGGCGGGAACGCCGCCTACTACAACTACGTCATGCTACACGCGAACCAGCACAGAGGCCAGGAGTCCGCCGGGATATGCGTCTACGACGGGCTGAGACTCGTCGGTAAAAAGGGCATGGGACTCGTCACCGAGGTGTTCTCACGCGAAGACCTCGACGAACTGACGGGCCCCGTCGGCATAGGCCACGTCAGGTACTCCACGACCGGGGCCTCCGAACTCGTCAACGCCCAACCCTTCAAGGTCGGATACGCCAAGGGAGAACTCGCGATAGCACACAACGGCGACATAGTCAACTCCGAGGTCCTCAGAAGGGAACTCGAGGCCTCGGGTCACGCCTTCGTATCCGACACCGACTCAGAGGTCATAGCCAGGTTACTCGCGGTAGAGCTCACGGAAACCGACGACGTCTTCGAGGCCTTCGAGCGCGTCATGGACGTCCTGATAGGCTCCTACTGCCTCACCGTGCTGACCAGCTCGGGCGACCTGATAGCCGTCAGAGACCCTTGGGGGTTCAGACCCCTCTGGATAGGATGGGACGACAGGGGCTACTTCGTATCCTCCGAGAGCGTAGGCCTGGACGTGGTCGGCGTCGGGGGGAACAGGAGGGAGATCAAGCGAGGAGAAGTCGTGTGGATAAGGGAAGGCGAGATGGAGAGTAAAACCCTCAGGAGGGAGAGGAAGGCGGTCTGCATGTTCGAGTTCGTGTACTTCGCCAGGCCCGACTCGGTGATAGAAGGGAGATGCGTCTACGGCTGCCGCAAGAGGATGGGGTACAGGCTCGCGGAAGAATCCCCCGTCGACTGCGACGTCGTCGTACCGATACCCGACTCCGGCAGGACCGCCGCCCTCGGTTACGCGGAAAGACTCGGCGTGCCCATGGAAGAAGGCCTCATCAAAAACAGGTACGTGGGAAGGACGTTCATAATGCCCGAACAGCAGGAAAGAGTCGAGAGCATACGGGTCAAACTGAACCCCATCAGGGACGTCGTCGAAGGTAACTCCGTGGTCGTCGTCGACGACAGCATCGTCAGGGGCAACACCTCCAGACAGATCGTCGAGATGCTGAGATCCGCCGGAGCGTCCGAGATACACTTCCGGGTGGCGTCTCCCCCCATCATCTCACCCTGCTACTACGGGATAGACATGGCCACGTACGAGGAACTCATCGCGCACGAGCACGACTCGGACGTCGAGGCCATAAGGAAAGACATCGGTGCCGACTCGCTCTGGTACCTGTCCCTGGACGGTCTAGTCAAAGCGATAGGGATGAAGAAATCCGAACTCTGCATAGGATGCCTGACCGACAGATACCCCACGCCGAGACCCGAAGACTTCGAGGGAAGCTCAGAGGTCGAGCCTATCGAGCAGTGAAAGCACGTGCTCCCTGGCCTCCTTCTCCGACCTCGGCTCCTCGATCCGACGCCCACCCTCGAGGAACTTCCTCAAGGCGGGTTTCAACCCCTCACCGCCGCACGACGGACACGATCCCGGTTCCTCCCCCTCCGGCAGCACGACACCGCCCAAACATTCCGAACACCTCCACACCTGCTTAACCCCGGAAGGCTTGCCCCGCTTCGCCCTGGGCTCGCCCTCCACCTCCACGACGTCCATCGAGAAATCCACCGTCGGCGCGTCCGATATCGCCGTCCCCACACCGAACGCGTCGACACCCGCCTCCGCCAACCTCGCGATCTCCTCCTCGTCGAGACCACCCGACACCATGATCGACACGTCGTCGTAACCCCTCAGATCCAACTCCCACCTGACTTCCCTCACTATCTCCACCATATCCCCCCTCCTGGACGAGGGCGTATCCAGCCGAACACCGTCCAGCGCGTCCCCGAGGGCCTCGGCCGCCATCAAAGCCTCTTCCACCTCGTCGCAGAACGTGTCCACCAAAGCCACCCTCGGAACATCCTCTGGTAGATGCTCGTGGAAAGCCCTCCAAGCCTCGACCTGATCGCCGAATATCACGATCATGGAATGCGGCATGGTCCCAACAGGCTCCTCGCCGATCGCCTCCGCCCCCGCCACGCCCGAAACACCGTCGCAACCCCCGATGTACGCGGCCCTGTCGACGACCACGCTCATGGCCGGATGCTGCCTCCTGATCCCGAAACTGTAAACCGGTTTCCCACCCGCCGCGATCTTACATCTGGCCGCTTTGGTGGCGATCCCGGTGGTCTTGCACAGGCATCCGAGTATCGCCGTCTCCAGGACGCAGAACTCCCCGTACGGTCCCCTTATCCTCAGCACCGGCTCACCAGGCCTGAAAACGTCCCCCTCGTCCATACACCACACGTCCACATCCCTACCCTCCAGGATCTCCAAAACCTCCGACACGCCGCACAAGACGCCCCATTCCCATCCCTCGGGCAGCGACTTCGCCGTGACCTCGACGGTCACCTCGGCGTCCGCGAGGCCTTCCCTCTCCAACACCCTCAAGACCCTGTGGAAGTACACATCCGCCGTCCTACCCTCCTTGATGTCACGTTCGCTCGGAATGAACATCTACGATCACCTCCTCAAGTTCCATCCGTAACATAAGGTAGCTTAGGCTTAGGGTTGAAACCTTGGACGTGGATTTTAGCCATAGGGTGAGTATTCAGCCCAGACCGGGCAAGATATGGGAAAAACCTACTTAACTCATCGACCGATCGGTTGAAAAGGGGGTGTGACGGATGAGGGCCGTAACGGCCCTTCTGATGGCCCTTCTCGCCGTTATCCCGGCCGCCGCAGCGGCCGACGACACCACGACAACCACCACGACGTCGACGACCACGACCACCACGACCACCTCGTCGACACCCGCCGTGACGGGAACACCCGTCGCGCCGTTCGAGATACAGGTATCCGTGCAGCAAGGCGCCACGCTGGACACCTCGCAGTACGCCGCGATCGCCACCGACGACGGTCTGTACCTGGTCATGGTACAGCAGGACGACCTCAACTCGACGTCCGATACGTGGCAGTACCAGCCGATGATCGTGGTCATACCGAGCGACTCAGGACTATACTCCGTATCCAACGGTGTAGTCACGTTCAACCAGACAGCCACGTACACGGCACCGGCCTACTGTCTGGACCCAACCGCCGAGCACCCGACCGGTACGATGGTAGTACCGACCTGGGACCAGCTGCAGTCCAAGCAGGTGGAGGTTCCGATCGTTACCAACACCGGACAGACCGAGACTGTGAAGATCACGCTGACCCAGGACGTCATCAAGAACATCGTCGAGAAGCTCGGTAAGGACATGTGCGGCTGCTGCAAGGAGACCGAGGAGAAGCAGTGCCCGTGTGTATCCGATCAGTGGAAGGAAAGCCAGCTTCTGGTGTGGGCCACCCTGGTGGCCGAGGCCGTGAAGACGACCAACATGGGCCTTAAGATCAACATGGCGGCCACGCTACAGACCATGGCGCAGGACAAGGCGAACGGCGTGAAGGAAGCCGCCACCCAGCTGCAGAGCGTCAACCAAACACTGGCCAACACGTTCCAGCAGTACTCGACCGACGTCCAGTCACTAGCGACGTCGGTGAACACATACATCTCAACCGTAACCACGTACCTGCAGCAGAACTACCCGACGGTGTACCAGCTCCTCGAGACCATAGCCAGCAACCCGACGGTCCAGAGCGCTACCAACACGATAATCCAGACACCCGTTAACCCGCTGCTGATACTACTGGCACTACCGCTGACGCTGCTGCTCGGCAGGCGATTCTAAGGGGC
>Ga0256835_1000230_pt1 | contig 44867 bp, 36 predicted proteins | sample PIR30metaG_FD_185972 | JGI IMG/M metagenome (GOLD analysis project Ga0256835, IMG submission 185972) | Hydrothermal vent microbial communities from East Pacific Rise, Pacific Ocean - PIR-30 | ecosystem: Environmental > Aquatic > Marine > Hydrothermal vents | place: Pacific Ocean: East Pacific...
ATGCAGCGTCTCCTTACCTCCATGCCCTATGCCCCCAAACAGTTCCGTCTCGCAAAACAAACCCTCCTCGAAAGGATACGCACCGAACGCATCACAGGAGAAAAGATCTACACCTCGTGGCTCGAGAACCGCGATCGCGGCATCGACCATGACGTGCGGGAAGATATCTACCACGAGGTGGAGAAGATGAGCGCCGAAGACCTCCGCCATTTCTTCGATGAACACATCAAGAACAAAAAATACACCCTCCTGGTGTTGGGTGCGAAAGGATCGCTCGACCGCGACCTGTTACGCCGCTGGGGAGAGGTGGAGGAAGTCTCCCTGCGCGATCTCTTCGGATACTGATCACAGAAATGAAAACCGCTTACCAACCATGAAAAGGCTTATTCCGTTCGTGATCCTCCTGTTGCTCGCCGTTGCCGGCACGGCGCAACAGGTGTTCGTGCAATATGGCAAGGCATCGTTCTATGCCGACAAGTTCAACGGCCGCAAGACCGCCAGCGGCGAGATCTTCCGCAACGACCAGCTCACGGCGGCACATCTGACGCTGCCCTTCGGGTCGATGGTGAAGGTGACCAACCTGGAGAACCACCGCTCGATCGTCGTACGCATCAACGACCGCGGGCCGTATGTGGAGGGGCGGATCATCGACCTCACGAAGACCGCTGCCCGCATGCTGGGGTTTGTCGACCAAGGCACGGCCCGCGTAAAGATCGAACTGGTGAACGGCGCCGCCGCCCCTGCGGCGGCAGCCCCCGCCGCCACCGCCCCGGAAAGCTCCCGCACCTATTACACTTTCATCGCCCGCCGCACCCACCCGAAAGGCTTCGGCATCCAGGTGGGCAGCTTCCGCGAACTCTCCAACCTCATGAACATCACCGACAAGCTGCCGGAGCGGGAGAAGAAAAGGCTGGTGATCCAGGCGGCCGAGGTGAATCGCATCCGCGTCTACCGCGTCATCCTGGGCCAGTATGCCGATCGCCGGGAGGCGGAGAAAGAGCTGAAGAAGGTGCGCAGGACCTACCCCGACGCCTTCATCATCACCTATTGAACCGGAAAAATACGATACCATGGTGCATAGAAGGGATTTTATCAAGAAGAGTGCGGTGGCGGCGGGGGCCGTCACCCTGGGCACGCCGGCCGTGCCGGCCTTCCTGCGCGGGGGCTCCTACCCCTCACGCCGTCCGCCGCTGCGGGAGCGCCGTTTCGTCAGTGAGGCGGTGGAAGAGACACTCCGCCGTGTGAGCCGTGACATCGCCGACCCCGAGCTGCGGTGGATGTTCAACAACTGCTTCCCCAACACCCTCGACACAACGGTCTTTTACAAAGAGGAGGGAGGCCTCCCCGACACGTTCGTCATCACCGGCGACATCCACGCCATGTGGCTGCGCGACTCGTCGGCCCAGGTATGGCCGTATGTCGCGCTGGCGGGCGGTGACCCGTCACTGCGCAAGCTGCTCGAGGGCGTGATCCGCCGCCAGACCCGCTGCATCCTCATCGACCCATATGCCAACGCCTTCAACGACGGTCCCACCGGCAGCGAATGGGAGAAGGACCTCACCGCGATGAAGCCCGAGCTGCATGAACGCAAGTGGGAGGTCGACTCCCTCTGTTACCCCATCCGTCTGGCCCACGGCTACTGGAAGAGCACCGGCCATGACGCTTTCATGGACGACGCCTGGCGGCGGGCCATGCGGAGCGTGATCCGCACCTTCCGCGAGCAGCAGCGTAAGGACGGCCCCGGCCCTTACACCTTCATGCGGGTCACCGCCCGCCAGACCGACACCGTCGCCGGCATGGGCTACGGCAACCCCTGGCGCCCCAACGGCATGATCTGCTCGGTGTTCCGCCCCTCCGACGATGCCACGATCTTCCTCGGCCTCGTTCCTTCCAACTTCTTCGCCGTGAAGGCTCTGCGGCAGATGGCCGAGATGGCCGGCCATGCCGGCGACAGCGGCCTCGCCGGCGACGCCCTTGCCCTCGCCGCAGAGGTAGAGAAGGCCCTGCGGCAGTACGCCGTTGTCGACCATCTCCACTACGGCAAGGTCTATCCCTTCGAGGTGGACGGCTACGGCAACGCCCTCTTCATGGACGACGGCAACATCCCCAGCCTGCTGGCGATGCCCTACTTGGGGACCGTCGCCTCCGACGACCCGGTGTACCGCAATACGCGGCGTTTTCTGCTTTCGGGCGACAATCCCTGGTTCTTCCGCGGCAAGGCCGCCGAAGGCATCGGCAGCCCCCACACCGGCCGCGACATGATCTGGCCGCTGGCCCTCCTCGCCCGCACCCTCACCAGCGACAACGAAGAGGAGATCCTCCAAAACCTGCGGTGGCTCGTCCGCTCCAACGCCGGCACCGGCTTCATGCATGAGTCGTTCCACAAGGACGATCCCTCCCGCTTCACCCGCAAGTGGTTCGCCTGGGCCAACACCCTCTTCGGCGAACTCATCCTGAAACTTCATGCCGAACATCCCGCCCTCCTCCAGAAAAGCATGTCGGAAATCCAATAAAATTCCTATTTTTGCCCTCAAACCGCCTAAAACGATTTAACCACACATCCATGGAAAAACGTTCAAAACTTCAGGTGGCAGCGGTGTTCCTGGCCTTTCTGGCCATGGGCTTCGGCGACGCCGTAGGGCCTTTTGTGGGGCTGGTGCGTGAACATTACCAGACCACCAACTTTCTGGCCACGCTCATTCCCTCGATCAGCCTGCTGATGTTCCTGGTGCTCTCGATCCCGGTGAGCATCTACCAGGACAAAAGAGGGAAGAAGCATGTGATGGTGCTGGGGCTGACCGTGGCACTCATCGGCCTGGTGATCCCCATCATCGGCGGGCTGAAGGCCGACGACCCCGACTCGTTTCCCTATTCGCTTTTCCTGTTGACGGTGTTGCTGCTGGGCGCCGGCGCCACCATCCTGCAGGTGGCGGGCAACCCCATCATGCGCGACGTCTCTCCCGAAGGGAAATACTCCCGCAACCTTTCCCTGGCCCAGTTCATCAAGGCCATCGGCTCGCTGTCGGGGCCGCTGATCCCCGTCGCCGCCGCCCGTTACTTTGACGCCGGCTGGGAGATCATCTTCCCCATTTACTCCATCTCCCTGCTCATCACCCTGGCCATCCTCATCCCTACCCCCATCCATGAGAAAAAAGATCCCAACTCCCATCCCGCCACCTTCCGCTCGAGCTTCCGCCTACTCACGAATCCTTTCGTGCTGCTGATGACCCTCGGCATTTTCGTGTACGTGGGAGCGGAGGTGTCCGTCAGCTCGGGCATCCCCCTTTACCTCGAAGACAAATACGGCATCGACATCCAGAAGCTCGGCCTGGCCGGAACGGGACTCTTCTTCCTTTTCCTGATGACAGGCCGTTTCCTGGGGGCCATCATCCTCTCGTGGATGAAAGCCCAGCGTTTTCTGGTGATCACCTCCCTCTTCGCCGTGGCCGGCCTGTTGCTCCTGCTCTTCGGCGGCAAGCCCCTGGCCATCTTCAGCATCTCGCTCATCGGCATCAGCTTTGCCAATATCTTTCCTCTGATCTTTTCCATCACCATCGACCGGATGCCGGAACACACCAACGAGCTCTCCGGCCTGATGATCTCCGCCATCTTCGGCGGGGCGGTGCTGCCGCCGATCATGGGGAAAGTGGCCGACCTCACCAACACCGGCATCGGCCTGTTGGTACCCCTGGCGGCCATCCTCTACATCCTCTACCTCTCATTCTATGTCTCCGGCAAAACAACAGTGAAAGCATAAGATAACCGAACAACATTCCAATCAAACAGAAGCCATGAAAAAAGCGGTAACCATCGGCATTGACATAGGAGGGACCAACACCGTGATGGGCGTGGTCGACCGTGACGGGAACATCCTGGCCGAAAACCGGATCTCCACCACCGACTATCCCGATATCGCCGACTATGTGGCGGCGCTGCACCAAGCCTTCACCGCCGCCCTGGCGGAGGCGGGCAGCGAGGTCGAGCTGAAGGCCATCGGCATCGGCGCCCCCAACGGCAACTACTACCACGGCACCATCGAATACCCGCCCAACCTCATCTGGGAGGGAGTGATCCCCCTGTGCGAGATGATCTCGAAGAACGTCGACGTGCCGGTGGTGCTCACCAACGATGCCAACGCCGCCGCACTGGGCGAGATGATCTACGGCGGCGCCCGCAACATGAAGAACTTCATTGTCTATACGCTGGGCACAGGGCTGGGCAGCGGCATCGTCATCAACGGCGAGGTGTTGTACGGTTCCACCGGCTTTGCCGGCGAGATCGGCCACATCATCATGGTGCCGGGGGGACGCGACTGCGGCTGTGGCCGCCAGGGATGCCTGGAGACCTATGTCTCGGCCACGGGCATCGTCCGCACCGTCGAGGAGCTGCTCGCACAACGGCGTGACCCCAGTCCCTTGCGCAAAGTACCTCCCGAAACACTCACCTCCAAGATGATCACCGAGGCGGCCCAGCAGGGCGATCGCATTGCCCTCGAAGCATTCGACCGCACCGCCGACATGCTGGCCCTCTCGATCGTCAATTCGGTGGCCTTCTCCAGCCCCGAGGCGATCTTCCTCTTCGGCGGCCTCTCCAACGCCGGGAAATATCTTTTCGACCCCGTCGAAAAATATGTCAACGAAAAGATCCAGACCATCTTCAAGGGCACGGTACGCATCCTCCCCTCGGAGATCCCCGAGAACAACGCCGCCATCCTCGGCGCCAGCGCCCTCGCCTGGAAAGAGATCGAAAAACAGTGACCATGGAACCTTTCAAGATCCCCCGACTGCCGTTCGATGATCCCGCCCAGGATCCTGCGGGTCTCTCGGCCCACATGGACACCCTCCCGAAGGAAGAGATCGGCGTGATCAACTGGCCCGAGTTCTCTTACAAACCCGAAGTGCACTTCGCCGTGGCCTGGGCGCCGGGCATGATCGTGGTGAAGTATTACGTGCGCGAAGAGGTCATCCGCGCCCGTTTCACGGAGGACAACGCGCCGGTGTGGAAGGACAGCTGTGTGGAGTTCTTTGTCGCCCCCGGCGACGACGGCGTCTATTACAACTTCGAGATCAACTGCATCGGCACCTGCCTGGCCGAAAAAGGGCTCTCCCGCTCCCCGCGCGAGAAGCTGCAGCCCGAGGTGATCGAACATATCAAACGTTTCCCCTCCCTCGGCGTAGCCCCCTTCGAAGAAAAGAAGGGCGACTTCTCCTGGGAGCTGCTGGCCATCATACCGGTCGCTTCGTTCGTCGACCATGCGGTGGAGCCCGATTTGCAGGGAAAGACCTTCCGCGCCAACTTCTACAAATGCGGTGACGAGCTCTCCAAACCCCATTACCTCACCTGGAACCCGGTCCGTACGCCGCAACCCGACTACCACCGGCCGGAGTTCTTCCGCGAGATCCTCTTCGTCTGATCTCTCTTCCTCGCCGGTTTTTTCCCCTCTTTCACATAGGGCAACACCCCTGTTTTGAGAATTCCTCCTTTTTTTGTATCTTTGGTTCGATTTGTTTGGAACTAAAAATAATCAAAAAAACCACTGACATGAAACAGGGAAATGCGATCATAGGACAGTCGGGAGGCCCCACGGCCGTGATCAACGCCTCGCTGGCAGGCGTGGTGGAAGAGGCCCTCAGAACCCCCGGCATCCGGAACATCTACGGCATGAACTACGGCATCGAAGGGTTCATGAACGAAGAGATCATCGACCTGGGACGTCAGCCCAAAGAGATCATCGAAGGATTGAAACACACCCCCTCGTCGGCCCTCGGCTCCACACGCCACAAGGTGCAGGACGAGGATTTCCCCCGCATCCTCGAGGTGCTGAAGAAATATGACATCCGTTATTTCTTCCTCATCGGCGGCAACGACACCATGGACACCGTCAACCGGGTCGAGCAGTTCTGCCGCGAAGCCGGCTATGAGATGATCGGCGTCGGCATCCCCAAGACCGTCGACAACGACCTCTTTGGCACCGATCATACGCCGGGTTTCGCCTCGGCCGCCCGTTCCAACATCCTCAACGTCTTGCAGGCCGGATTCCTCGCCCGCGACATGAAACGGGTCGATCAGTTCGTCATTTACCAGACCATCGGCCGGGATGCCGGCTGGCTCGCCGCCGCCACCGCCATGGCCAAAAAGGACGAAGACGATGCCCCCCATCTCATCTACGCTCCCGAGTTCGTCTTCGACAAGGAAAAGTTCCTGGCCGACTTCGAGAAAGTTTACAAGAAGTACGGCTGGGTCTCGATCGTCTGCGGCGAAGGGATCAAGTATGCCGACGGCACGCCGGTGAGCGCCTCCAAGGTGAAGGACAAGTTCTCCAACGTCGAGTTCGGCGCCATGGGGGGCACCAGCGTCGCCATCAACCTCCACCGCATGATCACCGAAAAGTTCGGCTTCCGCGGTGAGTTCCAGATCACCGAGTCGCTTATCATGTCGGCCGAGGACCGTGTCCTCGAACGGGATGTCGAGGAGGCTTACCAGTGTGGCGTCAAGGCCGTCGAGCTCGCCCGCGACGGCGTCAGCGGCATGATGGTCGCCATGAAACGCACCTCCAACGACCCCTATACCATCGAATATACCCAGGTACCCCTCAACGACGTAGCCGTCAAGGCCAAGCCGATGCCGCTCGAGTATTTCAACGAAGAGGGCAACTTCGTCAGCGAGAAGTTCATCGAATACATGAAACCCCTCACCGGACCCCTGCCGGAGTTCGTGAGGCTGCAACCGATCAAACCCTGAAACCACAGAACATCTAAAAACGCAAAACCATGGAACACACTTTCAACAAGGTCGTCCTCTCGCTCCACGCTCATCCCGATGATACCGAGGCGTTCTGCGCCGGCACGCTGAAGCTGCTCAAGGACAAAGGCTACAAGATCGTCATCGCCACAATGACCGCCGGCGGGATGGGCGGCATCAACTCGACCGAGGAGAAGACCATCGCCCTCCGCAAGGAGGAGGCCCGCAAAGCCGCCGCCGTCCTCGACGCCGAATATTACTGTCTCGACGGTCGCGACGGCTTCCTCTTCGACACCACCGAGATGCGGCTGAAGACCATCTCCCTCATCCGCAAGGTGCGGGCAGGCATCGTCATCACCCACCTGCCCATCGACTACCACAGCGACCATCGCACCACCTGTAATATCGTCGAGTCGGCCGCGATGATCTCGTCACTGCCCAACGTGCCGGTGGAAGAGGAGCCCCTGGAGATCACCCCGCTGCTCTATCACTCCGCACCGCTGACCCTCTCCGACCCCATCGGCAACCGGATCGCTCCCCCCACCTTCTTCGTCGATATCACCAGCGCCATCGAGACCAAGATGGACATGCTTGCCCATCACCAGTCGCAGATGGACCTTATGCGCCACATGCACAAGATGGACGACTTCTTCGGCGAGATGAAGAAGAACAATGTCGATTACGGCAAGATGGTAGGCGTCGACTACGCCGAACCTTTCTGGCAGCACCTGGGCGGCGGGTTCCAGAAAGATCCCCTCATCCAGGAAGAACTGAAAGAATTCATCAAAACCCTTTAACCTGAAAAGCCATGAACCTGAACGAGAAGAAGTATTCGCAATACGCACTGGTACGTGAGATGCTGGAGACTTCGGATGTGATCCGCAAGTTCGATCCGGCTGCTTCGGAGCGTTTTGTCCAGCCGATCCGCAGTAAGAAAGGCCTGTTCCTCACCGGCGAGGGGAGCAGCCGCATCTTCCCTGCCAAGCGCACCCTCACCGCCTCGCTGCAGGAGGGGGTGCCGGTACCCATCTTCACCGAAGGAGCCACGCAGGCTCTGGAATACAAGTTCGACGACCTGGCCGTCTTCGGCGCCTCCAACTCGGGCAAGACCAAAGAGGTGGTACGCCTCTTCAAACACCTGAAGGAGAGCGGCCACACCGCCTTCTTCGGTCTCACCGCCAACAGCGGCACGCCCCTCCAGGACCTCGCCCTCGACACCCACGTGCTGGGCTGTGGCAAAGAGGACGCCGTCGCCGCCACCAAATCGGTCATCGAACAGGGCCTATTCTATGACAGCCTCTACCGCCACCTCACCGGCAAGAAGATGCCCGGCCTCGACGAATTGGCCGACAAGGTCGAAGAGGCCATGACCCTCCGCGTCGACAGCAGCCTCGTCGAAAAGATGAAAAATGCCGGGATGATCTACTTCGCCGGCCGCAATACCGGCGTCGCCGAAGAGCTCACGCTCAAGACCAACGAGATCACCCGCAAGAAATCCGACTACCTCGAAGGCACCTATGCCGCCCACGGCATTGAAGAGGTGATGAACCCCGACGAGGTCGTCATCGTCGTCGACCCCTTCGAGAGCGAAGAGGAGAAGTTCCAGGAGGTGCTCGTCAAAGGTGTCGGCATGACCGTCGTGGCCATCTCACACCGCCAGACCAGCTTCCCCACCATCCTCATCCCCGACGGCGGAGCATACAAAGACTATGTAGAACTGGCCGCCGGATGGAACGTCCTCGTCGAGATCGGCATCGCCCTCGGCATCAACCTCGACAAACCCGAAAGGGCCCGCAAGGTGGGGAACGAATACACCGGAGATTAAGCCAGGCTCCCTTTTTGATCCCTCATTGGGAAGAAGACCCGGGTCATGCCCGGGTCTTCTTTTTTTGGTTCTTTTTTATACGAACTTTTTTTACATTTGCCCGGAACAAAACCTTTCTTTATGAAAAAACATGTTGCCATCGGCATCGATATCGGCGGCACCAACACGGTGTTCGGCATTGTTGATAAAAAAGGCAATTTCCTGGCCGAAGGGAAGATGAAGACCCGCGACTACGGCGAGATCGAGGTCTTCCTCGCCGCCCTCAACGAGAAGGTGCGGCTGGCCTTGCGCCGGCTCAACGAGAAGGTGTTCGTCGAAGGCATCGGCATCGGCGCGCCGATGGGCAACATCAACAAGGGCACGATCGAATATGCGGCCGACCTGCCCTGGAAGGGGGTGATTCCCCTGGCCGATCTTTTCAAACAATACACCTCGCTGCCGGTGATCGTCACCAATGATGCCAATGCGGCCGCCATCGGCGAGATGATCTACGGCGGTGCCAAGGGGATGAAGAACTTTGTGGTGATCACGCTGGGCACGGGGCTGGGCAGCGGCTTCGTCGTCAACGGCGAGCTGCTCTACGGTGCCGACGGCTTCGCCGGCGAGATCGGCCACACCTCCATCCGCCCCGGTGAGAGCAACCGCCAGTGCGCCTGCGGCCGCAAAGGATGCCTAGAGACCTATGTCTCGGCCACCGGCATCAAACGCACCGTCTTCAAGCTCCTCGGCGACATGATCGAAGACAGCGTCCTGCGCAACTACAGCTTCAACGAACTCACCGCCGCCGACATCAGCGAAGCCGCCAAGAACGGCGACCCCGTCGCCCTGGCCGCTTTCGAACATACCGGCAAAATGCTCGGCTACAAACTCGCCGACGTTGTCGCCCACACCAATCCCGAGGCGATCTTCCTCTTCGGCGGCCTCACCCTCTCCGGCGAGCTGATCTTCGAACCCACCCGCCGCCACATGGAACAGAACCTCCTCTCCATCTACAAAGGCAAGGTGAAACTCCTCCCCTCCAAACTCAATACCCAGAACGCCGCCGTCCTCGGCGCCAGCGCCCTGGTGTGGAACATGGAAAACCATAAGAAGTAACCCCGTCATTTTTTCGTATCTTGGCAGAAAAAATGGCCGGAGGTGCACATATCTTCCTGCGTATTCTGATGATCACCGTCGAATCGATCATCTTCGCTCTGGCAGGGGCCTTGTTGCGCCCTTACTTGCCCCCCACACGCCACAAGATCTCCTACCTCCTGCTCAAGGTCAGCTATCTTCTCTACCTCTTCACCCTCATGGCTCTGCTCTATTTCCTCGCCTTCTACCCGCAAGAGCTGGATGAATATTTCAGCAATCTTCTCTTCTTTTCGCTCCTCTTCTCAATGATCTTCCCCTCCGGTGCCATGCTCGCCCGCAAGAAGATCAAACACAAGAGAACGCTATACAACTATTTTTTCACCCTCCTCAACCTGCTGATCGCGGCCGCCTACATCTACCTGTGGGCGGATATCCGAGCCCTTTACGGTTGAAAGGACAAAACGCACGACCATGCTGAAAGAGACACTTACCGGATTCATCCGCAACGGCATCGAAAAGGGCTGGGACATCAAGGCCCTCTCCAACTATCGGGGGGACGACTTCACCTACCGTGAAGTCGCCACGCTGATGGCCCGTCTGCACCTTCTCTACCGCGAGGCCGGCATCCGCGAGGGCGACAAGATCGCTCTCGTCGGCAAGAACTCGGTCCACTGGGCCGTCATCTACCTGGCCACTGTCACCTACGGAGCGGTCATCGTGCCTCTGCTGCCCGACTTCCGGCCGGCGGACATCCAAAACCTCCTCGACCATTCCGACTCGCTCCTGCTCTTTGCCGAGAAGAGCCTGTTCGAGCCCCTCGACACCCAGGCCTTCCCGAAGATCCGTGCCGCCCTGGCCGTCGACGACTTCTCCCTCCTTTTCTCGCGTGACGAGTCCCTCGCTTCTATTGTCACCGAATGGGACGGTCTCTTCGCTTCCCGCTACCCCGAAGGGTACCGCCGCAACGATCTGGACCTTCCCGAGATCCCCAACGACCGGCTGGCGGTGATCAGCTACACCTCCGGCACCACGGGCAATTCGAAAGGGGTGATGCTCTCGCACAACTCGCTGGCCGCCAATGTGCGCTTTGCCCACCGTCACATGCCGCTGCAGGCGGGCGACCGCATCGTCTCCTTCCTGCCGCTGGCCCATGCCTACGGCTGCGCCTTCGAGTTCCTCTTCCCCTTCACTCTCGGCTGCCATATCACCTTCCTCACCAAGACCCCCTCGCCGCAGATCATCACCAAGGCCTTCGCAGAGATACGCCCGCGTCTCATCCTATCAGTGCCGCTGGTGATCGAAAAGATCTACAAGAAAAAGATCATGCCCGCCCTCGACAAGCCGCTCCTGAAGGTGCTGCTGCGCATCCCCGGCATACGCGGCCTAGTGCACCGCTCCATCCGCAAAAAGATTCTCGAAGTGTTCGGCGGCAACTTCCATGAGATCGTCATCGGCGGTGCCGCCTTCAACCCCGAGGCCGAAGTCTTCTTCCACCGCATCGGCGTGCCCTTCACCGTAGGCTACGGCATGACCGAGTGCGGACCGCTCATCAGCTATGCCCCCTGGAACGACCGTAAGCTCTTCTCCTGCGGACGTCCTGTCGACACCCTCGAGGTGAAGATCGACTCTTCCGACCCCGAGCATGAGGCCGGCGAGATCCTCGTCCGCGGAGAGAACGTCATGGAAGGATACTACAAGAACGAAGAGGCCACCCGCCAGGTGCTCGACGACGAAGGCTGGCTCCATACCGGCGACCTCGGCACTATGGACAAGGAACAGAACATCTTCATCCGCGGCCGCAGCAAGAACATGATCCTCGGCCCCTCGGGACAGAACATCTACCCCGAAGAGATCGAGGCCGTCCTCAACAACCAGCCCCTGGTGGCCGACTCGCTCGTCGTCAACCGCGAAAACCGCATCGTCGCCCTCGTCTATCCCGACCAGGACGAGGTGCGGGCAAGAAAGATCTCCGAAGAAGAACTTCCCAAAGTGATGGACGACCTGCGGCGCCAGGTGAACGGCGAGCTGTCCGCCTACATGCAGATCCACCGCATTGAGATCATGAAAGAGGATTTCCAGCGTACGCCCAAGAAGAACATCAAACGCTTCAAGTATCAGTGAGCGAAGGTCGCTTCGATACGGTGATCATCGTGGCGGGTGGCGAGGGCCGCCGCCTGGGGGCGCCCGTCCCCAAGCAGTTCCTTCCCCTTGGCGGCGTGCCGGTGTTGTGGCATACCCTCCTGGCCTTTCACCATTACGACCCGTCGCTGCAGATCATCGTAGTGCTTCATCCCGCCTGGCAAGATCACTGGCAGGAGACGGCAGCACACCTCTCTCCTGCCATCCCCTATGCGGTTGCCGGCGGCGGTGAGACGCGCTTTCATTCGGTACGCAACGGGCTGGCGCTGGCCCGCGGCATCTTCACCGCCGTCCACGATGCCAGCCGGCCTCTCATAAGCCCGGCCCTCCTGCAGCGATGCTTCGACGCCGCCCGCCGCCACGGCAATGCCGTACCTGCCATCCCCGTCACCGACTCCCTGCGGGAGGTCACCGCCGCCGGCAACCGCCCCGTCAACCGGGAACGCTTCCGCAGCATCCAAACCCCCCAGATCTTCCCCACCCCCCTGCTCAAAAAAGCTTTCGAACAACCCTACCGCCCCAACTTCACCGACGAGGCCACGGTCGTGGAAAGCCTGGGCGAAAAGATCCACCTCGTCGAAGGAGAACGCAGCAACCTCAAGATCACCACCCCCTTCGACATGGAAGTGGCCGAAATGCTCATCCGCCAGCAACGAAAAAAACAACACCCATGAAAAAGTCCCGCACGCTCCTCCTGACCCTCTTCAGTATCCTGCTCCAGCTGTCCCTCTCCGGCCAATCATACCTCATGTATATCGGCACTTACACCACCTGGAAAGAAGGAGGAAAAGGCATTTATGCCTACCGTTTCCTCCCCGACAGCGGCAAGATCGTCTATGCAGGGCTCACCCATGGCATCCGCAATCCCTCTTTTTTGCTGGCGGATCCTTCCGGACAATACCTGTATGCCGTCAATGAGTTGGGCAACCGTCATGGTGGCGTCTCTTCGTTCAGTATCGAACGTCCCGGCGGCAAGCTCACGCCGCTCTCGACACAACCCACCGGCGGCGACGCGCCGTGTCACCTCACCCTTGACGAGGCGGGCACCACCCTCTTCACGGCCAACTATGCCGGCGGCAGTGTGTCGGTGTTTCCCGTCACGGAGGGCCGCATCTGGGAGCGCACGGCCCTCATCACCCATGAGGGTCACGGTCCCATCGCCGCCCGTCAGCGGGGACCCCATCCCCATGAGGTGGTCATCAACGCCGTCGACCATCTGCTCTACGTGCCTGACCTGGGCCTCGACAAGGTCTTCCTGTACCGCCCCCGCCAAGCACAGCAGCCTCTGCCGGCCGCCCAGCCTTATGTGACCACCGCCCCCGGCGGCGGCCCCCGCCACCTCGCCTTCTCCCCCGATGGATATGAGATGTATGTGGTCCTGGAGATGGCCTCGCGACTCGCTCATTTCCACCGCGACGACCCCGCCACCCCCTGGCAGGAGATCGGCAGCGTCTCCCTCCTCCCCGAAGACGCCGACGCCACCGGCAACACCGGCGCCGAAGTGGTCATCACCCCCGACGGGAAATACCTCTATGCCTCCAACCGCGGCCACAACAGCATCTCCCTCTTCTCGCTCGAACGTGACGGAAAACCTGTCATGACAGGCAACTATCCCTGCGGCGGCAAAACACCCCGCTTCTTCACCCTCGATCCCACCGGAAAGTACCTCCTCGTGCTCAACCAGGACTCGAACAATATGGTCCTCTTCCTGCGAAAGAACGACGGCTCGCTTGTCCCCACCGGCACCGACATCTCCGTCCCCAAGCCCGTATGCGCGGTGTTCGTGCCGGCCAACCTATGACTTTTTACACTCTTTAACCTTCTTTTAACCGCACTCCACACGCTTGGCACAGTATTTGTCCTTTTATAGGCACAGGCAATCTTCCACATATACCTCTCCAGGGCAGCCAGGCGTCACGTGCACCTGGCTTTATTTTTTACCGGCAGTTCGGAGTTCATTGTATTGAGTCAATGACACCCGGCTTTCGCGAAGCTTTGGCTGAAGCGAAAGACGATGGTGGAATTGACCCTGACCGGAGCCGCAGGCGGAGCGTCAGGGTTCTGCAAAAGTGACTGAAGTACTTCGAGTGCCTGGAGTGCCTTAAGTACTTCGAGTACTTTGAGTACTTGGTGTTCGGAGTATGGAGTTGTTCTACTTTTGTCTTTTGCCTTAACCCTTTTGCCTTCTTTTGTCTTTGTCCTTTTATCTTTTGTCTCGTTTTGGCCTTCTTCGTCCACCGAAGCTTTAACGAAGGCGAATCGCATCATCTCATTATCGCTTCATCGCTTTATCGCTTTATCGAAACCCCACCGATCCCCTCAGCCCCTCCGGGGCTTTGCTGTGCCACTTATGCCTTTTGCCTTCTCTTTTGTCTTGTTTCTCGCCGCCCGCGGCTCACGGGGCGGAGGCGGCTGCCTCCTCTGTCGCGGTTTTTTTATTGCGGAAAATTGGAATAATTTTGCACAATGTTCCAATAAGAAGCTGTCATGCTGAAGATCTACAATTCACTGTCGCGCCGCAAGGAAGAGTTCCAACCCCTCGATCCCCCGCATGTGGGGATGTATGTCTGCGGTCCCACGGTGTATGGCGATGCCCATCTGGGTCATGCCCGCGCCGCCATCACTTTTGACGTGCTGTTCCGCTACCTGCAGCATCTGGGGTACAAGGTGCGGTATGTACGCAATATCACCGATGTGGGGCATCTCGAGAACGATGCCGACAGCGGCGAGGACAAGATCGGCAAGCGTGCCCGCCTCGAGCAGCTCGAGCCGATGGAGGTGGTACAGCGCTATACCAACAGCTACCATCACAATATGGAACAGCTCAACACCCTCCCCCCCAGTATCGAGCCCCACGCCTCCGGCCACATCATCGAACAGCAGATCTTCACCGAAAAGATCCTGGAGAACGGCTACGCCTATGAGGTCAACGGCTCGGTCTATTTCGACGTAGAGAAATACAACCGCGACCATCATTACGGCAAACTGTCGGGGCGCCGGCTGGAGGATCTCCTGGCCAACACCCGCGAGCTGGAAGGGCAAGAGGAAAAACACCATCCATACGACTTCGCCCTCTGGAAGAAGGCCTCCCCCTCCCACATCATGAAATGGCCCTCGAAATGGGGCGAGGGATATCCCGGCTGGCACATCGAATGCTCCACCATGAGCACGAAATATCTCGGCGAACAGTTCGACATCCACGGCGGGGGGATGGACCTGCTCTTCCCTCATCATGAGTGCGAGATCGCACAGTCGACCGCAGCCCTGGGGAAAGAGTCGGTAAAATACTGGATGCACAACAACCTCATCACCATCAACGGCCAGAAGATGGGCAAGTCGCTCGGCAATGCCATCTCGCTCAACGAGATCTTCAGCGGCGACCATCCCCTGCTGGAGAAGGCCTACTCACCCATGGCCATCCGTTTCTTCATCCTGCAGGCCCACTACCGCAGCACGCTCGACTTCTCCAACCGTGCGGTCCAGGCGGCCGAGAAAGGCCTCGAACGCCTCCTCGACGGGATGGCCACCCTCGAGCGCATCAGGTCCGGCGACACCTCCACCTATGACGTCGAAGCCCTCGAGAAACGCTGTTACGAAGCCATGGACGACGACCTCAACACCCCCGTCCTCATCGCCCATCTCTTCGAAGGGATCAAACACATCCACCTCGCCGCCGCCGGCAAGGAAAGTCTCACCGCCGGCGACCTGGACAAGCTGAAAAAACTCTACCACACCTTCGTACACGAGATCCTCGGCATCCGCCAGGAAGAGAAAACCGCGAAAAACGACCTCACCGACCGCCTCATCGAGCTGATCCTCAACATCCGGCTCGAGGCAAAGAAGAAAAAGGATTTCGACACCGCCGACCGCATCCGTGATATGCTGGGCGAACTGGGCATCACGGTCAAGGATGTACCCGGCGGCTTTGAATGGGAATGGAAATAAAAAGGAGTTCTCAGTATTGAGTTCTTAGTATCGAGTTCTCAGTATCGAGTTGGGAACTGGCTCAGAACTCGATACTCGATACTCCAAAACTCCATACTCCATACTCGATACTCTGAACTCAATATTCTATTATTCCGCCCTCGTCCAGGTGGTCTTGCGGCCGAGGAACTTCATCCCCAACACATACCCTTTGATCTTGAGGTCCTTGCCCTCCATCCACATGTAGCAGTCATAGGTGTTCCCGCTCTTGGGATCATAGATACGGCCATCCACCCATTCTTTCTCCTCGGGATCGTAACGGAACCCCCAGAAGAGCTTGAGCCCCATCACCGGGCGGGTCTTCAGCTTCGGATCGGGGTTCTTGTCGTCCACTTTCGGCTTGCCGTTCTCATACGGCTCCTTCAGCCAGACGATCTTACCGGTGTATTTGCCGTTCTCCTTGTAGATCTGGATAATGGCATCTTTCTCCTCGTTGTACCATTTGCCGAGGATCACATCCCCCTCCTGGGCGCGGAGGAGCATGGCCGAAAAAAGGAAGAGGGTCACAAAGAGTGCTCGCATGGTCATTCTTTTTGGTTTGAACATCTAAAAATAGGATTTTTTTCCTTCATCCGGTATTTCTCTTCACCAGGCCGTAGAAGAGCAAATGGAGGAGGTTCTCCACATGATGCATCTCGCCCCGTTCTTTTTTTCTCCAGAAAAGGGGGATCTCCAGTCCTTTCATGGCCGTACAGATGACCGTGGCGGCGAGGGTGGGGTCTTGTACGGTGAAGACCCCCTGGCCGATACCTTCTATCAGCAGGCGGGCGATGGTGATGCGCTCGGAACGGTCGTATTTGCGGCGTATCCGCTCGATGAAGTCGTACTGTGTCATCGAAGGCTCGAAGATGGAAGGATAGCGCGCCGCGATACTGCCCAAGGCCGACATACGTGCCAGGATGTACTTACGCAAGCGCGTGCGGGGGTCGTCATACCTCTCCAGGATGGCACTGAGCTGACGCCGCACTTTGGCCGCCTCACAGTCGACCACCGCATGGAAGATCTCCTCCTTCCCCCGGAAATAATAATAGAGCGAACTTTTACCCATGTGGAGGCGGGCGGCAATATCTTCCACCGTCGTCTTACGGTAGCCGTAACGACCGAACACCTCACTGGCCGCCTTCACGATCTCGTGACGCAGCTGCCGCCGGTAGCCGGGATATCGTCGCAGCACCATCGACTCACTCCTCCTCGGCCAGACGCAGGTCGAGCTGCCGCTTTTCAAGGTTCACCCGTGCAATCACCACACGGATGGGATCCCCCAATGTGAACTTGCGACCTTTTCTGCGACCGACGATCGTAAAGTTTTCCTCATCCAGTTCATAGAAATCATCCGCCAGCTCTCGGATGGGGATCATCCCCTCACACTTGTTCTCATTGATCTCCACGTAGATCCCCCAGTCGGTCACGCCGGCGATGATGCCGTCGTAAACATGCCCCACCTTGTCAGCCAGGTATTCCACCTGCTTGTACTTGATCGACGCCCGCTCGGCGTCGGTGGCCTTGCGCTCCATCTCCGAAGCATGGCGGCATCGCTCTTCGTATTCTTCCTCATCGACCGACTTGCCCCCTTTGAGGTATCGCTCCAGCAGTCGGTGGACCATCATGTCCGGATAACGACGAATGGGTGAGGTGAAGTGGGTGTAATAATCGAACGCCAGTCCGTAATGGCCGATGTTTTTGGTGGAATAGATCGCCTTGGCCATGGCCCGCAACGCCAATGTCTCAATAAGGTTCTGCTCCGGCTTGCCCACCACCTGTTTGATCAGCTTGTTCATCGACCGGGCCAGGGCCCTGCGGTTTTCGGTACGCACCTCGTAACCCAATTTCCGGGCGATGCGCGTGAAGCTCTCCAACTTGTCTTCCTTGGGCTTGTCATGCACGCGGTAGACAAAGGTCTTCTCCCTGCCGCCGGCACTCATCTTCTTCCCCACCAACTCGGCCACGTTACGGTTGGCCAACAGCATGAACTCCTCGATCAGTTGGTTTGCCTCCTTGCTCACCTTGAAAAAGACCCCCAGCGGGGTACCCTTTTCATCAATGTCGAACTTCACCTCCACACGTTCGATGTCGAGCGAACCGTGCTGGAAACGCCGTTTGCGCATGATCTGTGCCAGCTCGTTCAGCTTGAGGATCTCCCGTGCCAGGTCGCCTTTGCCGGTCTCGATAATCTCCTGTGCCTCCTCATAGGTAAAACGCCGGTCGGAGCGGATCACCGTTTTGCCGAACCAGCTGTCCACCACCTTGGCGTCGGGGGTCATCTTGAAGACGGCCGAGAAGGTGAGTTTGTCCTCTTCGGGGTTGAGAGAGCAAACGCCGTTGGAGAGGTGTTCCGGCAGCATGGGCACCACACGGTCGACCAGATACACCGAGGTAGCCCGTTCGTACGCCTCGCGATCGAGGAGGGTGCCGGGGTGCACATAGTGGGTCACGTCGGCGATATGGACGCCTACCTCCACCATCCCTCCCCGCAGGAAACGGATGGACAGCGCATCGTCGAAATCTTTCGCGTCGGCCGGGTCGATGGTGAAAGTGGTCACCTTCCGGAAATCCCGCCGTCCCGCCAGGTCTTCCTTCGTGATCTTGTCGGAGATACGCCTGGCCGCCCGTTCCACCTCAGGTGTGAACTTCGCCGGCAGCTCGAACTCGGCCAGGATGGCATGGATCTCGGTCTCATGTTCTCCGGGATTCCCCAGCACCTCCACGATCTCTCCAAAAGGATTCTTCACCCTCTCCGGCCACTTGGTGATGCGGGCAACGGCTTTTTGGCCGTTCTTGGCACCATTGAGTTTCGACCGGGGAATGAAGATATCGTACGGCATCTGGCGGCTGTCGGGGATCAAAAAAGCATAATGGCCCGTGATCTCCACCACCCCCACGAAGGTCTTGCGCTTGCGCTCGATAATCTCCACCACCTCTCCTTCCAGACGACGGTTGCGGCGACGGGCGAAGAGGTATACCCGCACTTTGTCACCGTTCAGGGCATGGTGCAAGTTCGACTCGGTGACGTACACATCCTCATCCAACTCGTCGCTCACCACATACGCACTGCCGTAGGGCGTCATGTACACCGTACCGATGATATAGCCCGTGCGGCTCTTGAACCGAAACTTCCCCGGATGCAGCTCCTCCAGCTTGTTTTCCTTCTTCAGCTCATGCAACAACTTCTCGATCAGCCGTCTCTGCTCCTTGCGGGTGAGGTTGAGCTGAGCCGCAATCTGCTTGTAGTTAAAGGCTTTGGACGGGTTGTTGGAAAAGATGCCCAGGATCTTGTTCTTCAGCGCCTGCCGATTGGTCAGTTCCTTATTTTTCTTTGTACTTTTCTTTTTCTTGCTCATGGTTATTTCTGTAAAATAATTTTGTGAAATTAACGAATTCCGCCGATATTTGGGTTTATTGCATCCAAACCTTCTATGGATCGTTCTTATGACACCGGTTTAGTCCTCAGTGGTGGCGGAGCCCGAGGCTTCGCCCACCTGGGGGTGTTGCAGGCGCTCGAGGAGGGCGGTATCCTTCCGGAGGTGATCTCGGGTGTCAGCGCCGGCGCCATCGTGGGGGTTTTTTACGCCGACGGCTATTCTCCCGCAGAGATCATGGACCTCTTTGTGAAGAAGAAGCTTTTCTCACTGGTGCGTTTCACCGTCCCCCGCAACGGCTTTTTGCGCCTTACCGGCCTGCGGGAGCTGTTACGTTCGGCCCTCCGCGCCCGCACCTTCGAAGCGCTGCATACCCCGCTGTGGATCACCGTCACCAACCTCAACAAGGGACGCGTCGAGTATATCCACGAAGGTCCCCTCGCCGATGTGGTCATCGCCTCGGCCAGCATCCCCATCCTCTTTGCTCCCCACCGTATCGGAAGATACCAGTACTGTGACGGCGGCGTTTTCGACGTTCTGCCCGTAAGCCCCATCCGCCATCTCTGCCGCCGGATCATCGGAGTCAACGTCAACCCCCACTGGGAGGAGGACAACATCTCCGGACTCATCAAGATGGCCGAGTGGTCGTTTTACCTGCGTATCCTCGCCTCCGTATGGAAAAACCTGGAGGAATGCGAAATCCGCATCGACCCCCAGGAGCTGAAAGGTTACGGCATCTTTGACATCTCGCGTGCCCGGGAGATGTTCGACATTGGCTATGCAGAAGCCCGCCGTGTGCTCGAAGGCGATTAAAATGTCTCTGCCGCGATCCGCCGCACATTGTCGGCTTTCCCCATCGTGAAGAAATGCACCACCGGTACGCCGTGGGCGATGAGCTCCCTCGTCTGGGCAATGCCCCACTCGATTCCCACCTCATACACCTGCCGGTCGTCTTTGCATTTCAGCACCTCTTTCACCAGCTCTTCCGGCAGGTTGATGTGGAATGTCGAGGGCAGCAGCGTCAGCTGACGCTTTGTGGAGAGCGGCTTCAGGCCCGGGATGATGGGCACCGTAATGCCCGCTTCGCGACACCGTCGCTCAAACTCGAAAAATTTCCGGTTGTCGAAAAACATCTGTGTCACGATGAACTCCGCACCGGCATCCACCTTCTCTTTCAGAAAATGCAAGTCCGACTCGAAGTTCGGGGCTTCGGCATGCTTTTCGGGATACCCTGCCACCCCCACGCAAAAGTCGGTTGCGCTGGGCTCCTGCAGTTCGGGGTCGAGGTAAACGCCCCGGTTCATGTCGACGATCTGCCGCACCAGGTCGAGGGCATGGGCATGCCCTCCCTTTTCGGGCACGAAGGCGCCGACCCCCCGCGGCGGATCGCCCCGCACCGCCAGAACATTGCGGATCCCCAAAAAGTTCAAGTCGATCAGGGCGTTTTCCGTCTCCTCCTTCGTAAACCCTCCGCAGATGAGGTGCGGCACCACCATCACCTTGTAGCGGTGCTGGATGGCGGCTGAGATGGCCACCGTCCCCGGACGTTTCCAGACGGTTCGCCGCTCAAGCAAACCTTCCCCAACCTGGCGGTAGACCACCTCCTCCTGATGGTAGGTCACGTTGATGTAAAGCGGTTCGAACTCCATCAAAGGATCGATCCGTTCGTAAATGTAACGAATATCCCTGCCCTTGGGCGGGGGCAACAGCTCGAACGAAAAACGTGTACCCTGCAGCTCCTGCAGGGCGTCGGAGAGTTTCTTTCCCGAGAGATCATCCATTTTCCCTGACGATTAGATGTGAAAGATAACGTTCGGCCTCTTCGAGAGGGATCCCCTTCCGCATGGCATAGTCGGCCACCTGGTCGTCGAGGATTCTGCGGATATCGAAATATACCGACTCAGGATGCGAGAAGATGAGGCCGCTCACCGAGGCGGCCGGCATCATGGCAAAGCCTTCGGTAAGACGGATGCCCGTATGCTTTTCCGCTTCCAGCATCGCAAAGAGGGTGCGTTTCTCGGAATGATCGGGACAGGCCGGATAACCGTATGCGGGGCGTATGCCCTGGTATTTCATGCGGAACAATTCTTCCTTGCTAAGCCGCTCGTCGGGGGCAAAGCCCCAAAGCTCTTTCCGCACCTTCTCATGGAGCCATTCGGTGGCCGCCTCGGCCAGCCGGTCGGCCAGTGCCTTGACCATCAACGCCCGGAAGTCGTCATGCTCCTTCTCGAATTTCTCAAGATAATGTTCCAAGCCGATGCCGCCGGTGACGGCAAAAAGGCCGAGGTGGTCGTGCAGCGGCACCGACACCGGCGCAATGAAGTCGCTGAGACAGAGGTTATGTCCCGTGGGAGTCTTGGCCTCTTGTTGTCGCAGGTGGTGGAGGATGCCCTTTTCTTTTTTTCTCTCCTCATCCTCATAGACGATGATGTCGTCGCCGCGGGCGGCGGCCGGCAGCAGGCTCACCACCGCCCGAACCTGCAGGATGCCCTCGCACCGCAGCCGCTCAAGGCATTGAAGCCCCTCCTCGTACACACGCCGCGCCTCGGCCCCCCGCTCGGGATGGTCGAGGATGCCGGGGAACTTGCCCTTGAGCTCCCACACGTGAAAGAAAAAGGTCCAGTCAATATAAGGGATCACCTCGTCCAAGGGGATATTCTCATAGACGGTGATGCCGGGATGGCGCGGCGGCGGAGGGACATATTGGTCCCAGTCGATACGGCAGCGGCGGTGCCGGGCCTCCTCCAAGGGCAGGTACTGTCCCAGCCCGCGGCGGTTCATGCGGCGCAGTTGCTCATAGTAACGGTCGGTCTCCTCCAGGAAACGCTGCCGCTCGCCGGAGAGCAGGCTCCCCACCACCGCCACACTGCGCGAGGCATCCTTCACATGCACCACGCCATGACTGTAATGGGGCCGTATCTTCACCGCCGTATGCATCACCGAGGTGGTAGCGCCGCCGATGAGGAGGGGTTGCGTGAAGCCTTTCCGCTCCATCTCCTGCGCCACATGCACCATCTCCTCAAGCGAGGGGGTGATCAGCCCGCTCAGGCCGATGATGTCGGCCTGCTCGCGGCGTGCCGTCTCGAGGATCTTCTCCGCCGGCACCATCACCCCCAGGTCGATGATCTCGTAGTTGTTGCACTGCAAGACGATGCCGACGATGTTCTTGCCGATGTCATGGACGTCACCCTTGACGGTGGCCAGCACCACTTTCCCTGCGGCCTGCTGCCGGCCGCCGCCTGCGGCTTTTTCCTCCTCGAGCACCGGCTCGAGCACCGCCACCGCCTTTTTCATCACACGGGCACTCTTGATCACCTGCGGCAGGAACATCTTCCCCGCCCCGAAGAGATCTCCCACCTTGTTCATCCCCTCCATCATCGGTCCTTCGATGATGTCGAGGGCGGAGGGATAGGTACGGATCGCCTCCTGCATATCCTCCTCGACATAGTCGGGGATGCCCTTCACCAGGGAGTGGATGATGCGCTCGTGGAGGGGCAGCTTGCGCCAGCTTTCCCCTCCTTTCTCCTCCACTTCGCCGCCCGTGCTGTCGGCCTGGGCAGCGTACTCCAGCAGCCGCTCCGTAGCGTCGGGCCGGCGGTCGAAGATCAGATCCTCCACCCGCTCCAGCAATTCCGGCGGGATCTCATCGTACAGCGGCAGCTTGCCGGCATTGACGATGGCCATGTCGAGGCCGGCCTTCACGGCATGATAGAGGAAAGCCGCATGCATCGCCTCACGGATGGGGTTATGCCCGCGGAACGAGAAAGAAAGGTTGCTGATGCCGCCGCTGGTATGCACATACGGCAGATGCTCTTTCACCCACCGCACCGCCTCGATGAACTCCACCGCATAACGGTTGTGTTCTTCGATGCCGGTGCCGATGGCCAGGACATTGAGGTCGAAGATGATATCTTCGGGCGGGAAGTGGGCTTTTTCCGTGAGCAGGCGGTAGGCTCTTTCGGCGATGGCCGTGCGCCGCTCGAAGGTGGTGGCCTGTCCCTCCTCGTCGAAGGCCATCACCACCACAGCAGCCCCGTAACGCCGGATGCGGCGGGCTTTTTCCAAAAAGTCTTCCTCCCCCTCCTTCAGGCTGATCGAGTTGACGATGCCCTTGCCCTGCAGACATTTCAGGCCGGCCTCGATCACCTCCCACTTCGACGAGTCGATCATCACCGGCACGCGGGCGATCTCGGGGTCGGCCGCCAGCAGGTTGAGGAAGGTGACCATGGCCCGGCGGGCGTCGAGCATGGCGTCGTCCATGCTGACATCGATGACCTGCGCGCCGTTCTCCACCTGCTGGCGTGCCACGGCCAGCGCCTCCTCGTATTTCTCTTCGCGGATGAGCCGCGCAAAACGCCGCGACCCCGCCACGTTGGTGCGTTCGCCGATGTTGATGAGGTTGCTTCCCCGGAACACCTTCAGCGGCTCCAGGCCGGCCAGCTGCAGCACATGCTCGCTTCCGCCCAGCGGACGGGGCTGCTTGCCGGCAGCACGGGCGGCGAAGGCCCGGATGTGATCGGGCGTGGTGCCGCAACACCCTCCGATGATGTTGACATGCCCCCGCGCCATCAGCCGCTCCAGCACCTCCCCCATCTGGTCGGGGGTCGACTCATATTCGCCGAACTGGTTGGGAAAACCTGCATTGGGATGCACGCTCACCGGCAGGGGCGTAAGCTTCGAGAGCTCCTCGACAAAAGGCTCCAGCTCCTCGGCCCCCAGCGAACAGTTCAACCCCAGACTGAAGAGCGGCGCATGCGAGATGCTGACGACAAAGGCCTCCAGCGTCTGTCCCGAGAGGGTGCGGCCGCTGGCGTCGACCACCGTCACCGAGACCATCACCGGCAGCCGGCGCCCTACCTCTTCGAACACCTCCTCGAGGGCGAACAGCGCCGCCTTGGCATTGAGCGTGTCGAAGACCGTCTCGAGCATCAACAGGTCGACCCCTCCGTCGATGAGCCCCCGCGCCTGTTCGGCATATACCTCCCGCAGATCATCAAAAGTGACCGCACGGTAACCGGGATCTTCCACCTTCGGGGAGATGGAAGCCGTCTTGTTGGTCGGGCCTATCGTGCCGATGACAAAACGGGGTTTCTCCGGCGTGATCGCCGTATACCGGTCGGCCGCCGCACGCGCCAGCCGCGCCGCCGCTACGTTTATCTCATATACCAAATCCTCCATACCATAATCGGCCAACGAAATGCGGTTGGCATTGAAGGTGTCGGTCTCGATCATATCGGCTCCCGCCTCCAGGTATAGCTCATGGATCCCCCGGATGATCCCGGGACGTGTCAGCACCAACAGGTCGTTGTTGCCCTTCTGCGGCATGGGATGATCCCGGAAACGCTCCCCCCGGTAATCTTCTTCCGAAAGACCATGGCTCTGGATCATCGTGCCCATGGCCCCGTCCATCACCAAGATCCGTTCCGATAATATCTTTTTCAGGCGTTCCTCCACTTCTTTTCTTTCTCCTTTCCTATCCATATTCCGTATGCTCTCCGCTTTTGCAAAATTATCTATTTCTCCCAACCCGGCCATCCCAGGGGGGAGAGGGGATGCGAAGGGCTTTATGGCTTGGCTTTATGGTCTCTCTTCGTACCTGCTCACTCCTCTTCGAGGAAAGGGCGGATGATCCCGGTGAGTTTCTCCGTCTCGATGAGAAAACCGTCGTGCCCGTACAGGGAGTCGATCTCCCGGTAAGTACCATGGGCAACGTGTTCGGCAAGATATTTCTGTTCGTAGGTGGGAAAGAGCAGGTCGCTGGAGATGCCGATGGCGAGGACACGGGCTTTCACACGTCGCAGGGCTGCTTCCTTGCCTCCACGACCCCGGCCGACATTGTGGGTGTCGGAGAGGTTCAGCAGATGATAGTAGGTATAGGCATCGAAGCGTCTCACCAGTTTGTCGCCTTGGTAGTTTTGGTATGAGATGGCGCGGAAGCCGGTGAGTTTGTCATCGTCCTCGTCCTGTTGGGTTTTGTTGTAGATGGTATCGTTGCGGTAGCTGAGGAGGGCCAGGGAGCGGGCGGCGCGCAGACCCTTGTCACCACCGCCGGGACGGTCCTCAAAAAAGGTGGCATCGGCCTCGATGGCCAAGCGCATGCTCTGGTTGAAGGCGATCCCCCACGGTGCGTACTGCACGCTCGAGGCCAGAAAAGCCAGCCGCTCGATCAGGTCGGGATACATGATGCAGTACTCCAGTGCCTGCTGGCCGCCGATGGAACCGCCGATGACCATGCGGATCTTCCGGATCCCCAGATGCCGCCGCACCAGCTCATGCCCTTCCACCACATCACGGAAGGTCATCAGCGGAAACGACCGGTACCACGGCCGTCCCGTCTCCGGGTTCACCGACATGGGTCCTGTGGAACCATAACACGAACCCAGGATGTTGGCACAGACGATAAAATATTTCTCAGTATCGAGCAGTTTTCCAGGCCCCACCATACCGGGCCACCACTCCTCCACGTCGGAGTTGGCCGTGAGGGCATGGCACACCCAGATCACATTGTCCCTTTCCGCATTGAGGGTGCCATAAGTGTGATAAGCGATCTCCACCCCCGGCAGGGTACCCCCGGCCTCAAGGGGAAAAGGCTTTTCATGTTTCAGTCGCTGCAGTCCCATCCGTCATCTGATCTTTTCGAATGCCTGATCGAAATCGGCAATGATGTCATCGATATGTTCGAGTCCCACCGACACGCGCAGCAGGGTGGGGGTGACGCCGGCGGCACGCTGCTCCTCTTCGGTGAGCTGCTGGTGGGTGGTGGCGGCCGGCTGGATGATCAGCGTGCGGGCGTCGCCGATGTTGGCCAGGTGGCTCACCAGCCGGAGCGACTCCACAAAGGTAGCGGTTTTCTGCAGATCCCCCTTCAGGGTGAAAGTGAGGACGCCGCCGGCGCCGCGCGGCATATACTTCTGTGCCAGCGCATGGTTGGGGTCGTCCGGCAGGCCGGGGTAGTTCACCCGCTCCACCTGCGGATGGTCGTGCAGCCACGTGGCCAGCGCCAGCGTGTTCTGTACATGACGCTCCATACGCAGGGAGAGGGTCTCGAGACCCTGCAGGAGGAGAAAAGCATTGAAAGGACTCAGCGCCGGCCCCACATCGCGGAGCCCCTCCACCCGCGCCCGCACGATAAAGGCGATATTGCCATGGGGCGAGTCCGCACCGAAACGCTCCCAGTAGCGCAGACCGTGGTAACCCTCCGAAGGCTCGGTGAACTGCGGATAACGACCATTGCCCCAGTTGAACGTGCCGGCGTCGGTGATCACCCCGCCGATGCTGGTGCCGTGGCCGCCGATCCATTTCGTGGCCGATTCGACCACCACATGCGCACCGTGATCAATGGGACGGAAAAGATATCCCGCCGCCCCGAAGGTGTTGTCCACCACCAGCGGCAGATCGTGTGCCCGGGCCAAAGCGGCAAAACGCTCAAAATCCGGGATATGAAAGGCGGGATTGCCGATGCTCTCGAGATAGATCGCCCGCGTGCGGCCGTCGATGCGCTTCTCGAACTCCTCCGGATCAAGAGTGGGCGCAAAACGCACCTCAATGCCCATCGCCTTGAATGTCACCTTGAACTGGTTGAAGGTGCCTCCATAGAGATAGGGAGAAGAGACAAAATTATCCCCCTGCCCCAGAATGTTGGTGAGGGCCAGGAACTGCGCCGCATGACCCGAAGCGGTGGCCAACGACGCCACACCCCCCTCCAGGGCGGCAATGCGCCGCTCGAACACCTCCGTGGTGGGATTGTTGATGCGCGTATAAATGTTGCCAAACTCTTCCAAAGCAAACAGATCCGCCCCGTGCTTCGAATCCCGGAAGAGATACGAAGTGGTCTGATAGATCGGTACCGCCCGCGACAAGGTCACAGGATCCGGCTCATGACCGGCATGGATCTGTAAAGTCTCAAAACGGTATTTCATGATGGATGAATGTTTTTCGTGGTACAATAAATAAAAAAAGAGGGAAAATCCTGATCAGGCAAGGTCACAACACATGTCCCCTTTCACATCAAAGGATCATGGATCACCGGCAGGAAACGGTATCCCCGGTCACAGGGCAAACAGAAAATGGAAACGCTGCCTTTCATGGACGATCGGTTTAATTTATCATCTCCCGGCATGCCGGGATTAGGTTTTAGCACCTTTCCCCGGCCGACCGGGGGGGTTGCTAGAGGTTCACAGAGCCTAATCTCTCCCCTCTTCTCAATAAATCAAACACCCTTTTTTTCAAAAGAATATTTGAACGTGTGGGAGCAAAACTACGCCCGGGAAATGAGATTTCCAAAATTTTTTTGTTTAATTGACCATTGGAAGGCTTCACCGCACGGGGGTCCTCCACCCAATGAACCGAAAGCATGCACATCATCATCACCGGCACGCGGGGTATTCCTGCCCGTTACGGAGGCTTCGAGACCTTTGCGCAGGAGCTGTCGCGCCGTCTGGTGGCGGCGGGGCACGAGGTGGGTGTTTGTGTACCCTCCTCCCATCCTGACAAATCGAACGTGTGGGAGGGAATCCGGCGGCTGCGTCATCCCTGGCCTCCCGGTGCGGCGGGGGTGTTGTGGTACGACCTGCGCTGTCTGGTCGACGCCTACCGCCGACGGCCGGATGTGATCCTCAACTGCGGTTACGGCAATGCCCTCTTTCTCCGTCCACATCACCGTGTGCCGGTGGTGACGCTCACCGACGGACTGGAATGGCGGCGGGCCGGCTGGTCCTGGCCCGCCCGCCGCTGGCTCCAGGCGATGGAGCGGCTGGCCGTACGCCGCAGCCGGCAGCTCGTCTCCGACCATCCCGCCATCGCGCAGCATTTCCGGGACACCTACGGCATCGACACACCCGTGATCCCCTACGGGGCAGAGATCCCCGGCCCGCTGCCGCCGCCGGAGAACCTCGCCGGGATGCCGGAGATCCTCAAAGGCAGGACGACGCCGGGAAAGTATTTCCTCACCGTGGCACGCTTCGTGCCGGAGAACCATCTTACCCTGATCCTGGAGGCTTTCCGGCGGGCGGGGCTGACCGAACCGTTGGTGGTGGTGGGGAGTCCGCGCGACCGCTACGGCCGGAGGCTGGTGCTGAGGTACGGCACTGCCGGCAATATCCTCTTTGCCGGTGCGATCTACGACAAACCGCTCCTCGACAGCCTGCGGCAGCATGCCCGCGGCTACCTGCACGGCCACTCCGCAGGCGGTACCAACCCCGCCCTTCTCGAGGCCATGGCCGCCGGCAACCTCATCGCCGCCCACGACAACCCCTTCAACCGCTACATATTGCCGGAAGGAAACGCATTCTTCGACTCCGCCGGCTCCCTCAAACGTCTGCTCGAAACATGGCAAAACTATGAAGACCATCGCGAACTACTGAAAAAGGAAGCCCTCCGCCGTCTCCGGGAAGAATACGACTGGCAAAAGATCACCTCCCGCTACTTGGAACTGTTCGGATCCTTACGCTCCTGATCCCACACAGGACCCTCGAATGAAAACCCAACACTTTTGATAAAGTATTTTCATTATTTCTGATAAATATCTTTTTATATCTATGTAAACCAGGAGAGTAGCATAACATAACTACGTAGAGAGCTACGTAGCTCTCTACGTAGTACGTGTGCAACTGTCTGTATATCTGTCTTTTCTCTGTTTTCGGAAAGGGGATGTTCCGTTTCAGTTTCTCCAATTGAGTTGAATCTCTTCGCCGTTGCGGGCGTGGCTGCCGGCGACGGTATGGAGTGTCAGACGGGCGCCACGGGCGCTGAGCCCGGCCTCGACCCAACCCACCGGGTCTTTTTCCCGGAAGTTATACCCCATTGCGGGTAAGTTGACCAGGTGCAATCCCTCTTGCTGTTGAATGCTGTAAACGTGAGAGTGACCGTAAAAAACGGCTTTCACATGGCGGGAAGGGGTCACGATGCGCAGGAAACGGTCGGCATCGGCCAGGGAGCCGTCGCTGTCGTCAAGGGTATGGTGCAGGAAAAGGAACACCGGCTTGTCCGTATGGTCACGGAGAAATCCTTCGAGCCACTCCCGTTGAGCCTTCCCAAGCAACCCCAATGCCGGGGCAAGATTGGTGAAGACGAGCGAGTCGAGCAGCACCAACCGCATCATGGGATGCTCGATCACCAGCACATATTTCCCCCGTACCGGCATCCTGTCACCCGGTCCATCCGGAAAGGCTTTCAGAAAATTCTCCCGCACGTCATGATTTCCCAGGGCCATGGCTACCGGCACCTTCGACGCCAGGGGGACCAGCAGATCCCTCATCGTCCGGTAATCGCCGGGGTGACCCTCCAACCGGGCCAGATCGCCCGTGACCACCAACAGGTCGGGAGCGGCCTCCCTCACCTGCCGGACCCCCTCCCGCAGGTTCCGGTAAGGAAAAAAGCCCCGGTACGCATTCTCCGGATCCTCCGGCACATGCGTGTCGGACATCAGGGCCAGCCGGAAAACCTCCTTCCGGCCCCCGCCGAAAGGAGAAACAAACCCCGTCACCATGACGGCAGCCACCCCCCCTGCCATCACCTTCAGAAAACGCCTCCTGTTCAATGGATATAGATATGGCATGACCCAAACATCTTATGTAACCCTTTCAATGTACAAAATTTTTTCCCCTTATCCCCCTCACACTGATTCTTCCTTCATCTCTCCGTTTCCGGTAATCCCCGGACCCTCCCCCCGAGATATTTTTTTTTAGTATTAGGTATTGCATAGTATTATTTTTTTCATTTATCTTTGCAATGTATGCTACATGGTCATATAAAATAAAGAAAAATGAAAAGAACGATCACGGTCGACCTCGGGAGGATGCTTTTCCACATCGACGAAGAGGCTTACCAACGACTGGAAGGCTATCTCCGTTCGTGGGAGGAACATTTCGCCGGTGATCCGGCAGCCGAAGAGATCCTCGAAGACATTGAAGGTCGCATGGCCGAATTGTTCAGGGAGAGGTTGAAAGACCGTGAGCAGGTCCTCACTCTCCCGCTGGTGGAGAGGGTGATCGGGATCATGGGCGATCCCGGAGAGATGGAGGAAGAAGATCCCGCACGACCGGTCCATACGGAAAAAAAACGTTCTTACCGCCGCATTTACCGGGATCCCGACAACCGCATCGTAGGTGGAGTATGCGGGGGATTGGGGGCCTATTTCCGTATCGATCCCATCCTCTTCCGCATCCTCTTCATCCTGCTCACCGTTGCCGGCGGCTCCGGCATCCTGCTTTACCTGATCCTATGGATCATCATCCCCGAAGCCAGGACCACCGCCCAAAAACTGGAGATGCGCGGAGAGCCGGTGAATGCCTCCAGCATCGGACGAAAGGTGAAAGAGGAGAGCGGAAAAAGCCCAAATGCGTAAATCCATGGTCATGAAGATAGAGAATGCACAAGCACAGATGCGAAAGGGCGTGCTGGAATATTGCATCCTTTCGATCATCTCCCGTCAGAGCTGCTATGCCTCGGACATCCTGAAAGAGCTGAAAGAGGCGAAGATCATCGTGGTGGAAGGGACTCTCTATCCCATACTCACCCGCCAGAAAAACGCCGGTCTGCTCAGCTACCGCTGGGAGGAGTCGCCTCAGGGACCCCCCAGAAAATACTACGAACTCACCGATGAAGGACGGAAATACCTGGCCGAGCTGGACAAAGCCTGGAAAGAGCTGATCGACGCCGTGGAAAAGATCCGCAACAAATAACCACCCCGCCATGAAAAAGACCATCAAGATCAATCTACAGGGCGCCGTCTTCCACCTCGACGAGGACGCCTATGCCCTTTTGCAGGAATATCTCACCCGCATCGGCGAACGATTCGCCTCAAAGGAAGAGCGGCAGGAGATTATCCAGGATATCGAGATCCGCATTGCGGAGATCTTCACCGACCGGCTGGCCGGAAAACGGGAAGTGGTAAGCCGTGACGATGTGGAAAAGATGATCGGCCTCCTGGGCCGACCCGAAGATATCGGTGAGAGCGGGGAGGAATTCTCCTCGCCGGCCGGGGCAGAAGGATCTTCTTCCCCCAAAGGCCACAAACGCCTTTACCGCGATCCCGAAAACGCCGTGCTGGGAGGAGTATGCGGCGGTCTGGGGGCTTACTTCAACCTCGACCCCGTCTGGTTTCGCGTGGGTTTCATCCTCCTCACACTGGTCTATGGAGCCTCGGTGCTTCTTTACCTGCTTCTCTGGCTCATTCTCCCCGAAGCCCGCACCACCATCCAGCGGCTGGAGATGATGGGAGAACCAGTCAACCTCCAGAACATCAGCAAAAACGTCGAAAAAGGAGTGGGAAAGTTCCGGGACGACCTGAAAAGGTTTCCCGAGAGTGAGACCTACCGCCGTTCCGCCTCTTTTGTCCGGTCGCTGTGGAATTCGCTGGCCGAGATCCTCGAGGTGTTGGTACGGATCACCGTCATCCTTGCCGGAATCCTTTTCCTCTTTACCGGCATGGTGCTGCTGGTCGCCTTTCTTTTCTCGTTCGTTTTCAACGTCACCTCTTTCCTGCCCTGGTTCATTGCCGACCGGCCCGTGGATATGACAGAACTGCTGGGTGTCTTCATCCGCCCGGAGAACATTCCCTATTTCATCGGCACTTTGCTGCTCACGTTGGGCATTCCCATGGCCGCCTTGATCTATCTGGGCATCAAGATGATCTTCCGTCTTCGCGGCGGGCATCCTCTGGTAGGGGTCACATTTTTTGTCATCTGGCTCTTCAGTGCCGTGACCTTCGGATTTTTTGTCGCCAATGTCCTGGCCAGCCAGGAAACCCATACCCTCACCACGGAGGTGGTGCCTCTTTCCCTTCCTCCCGGCGATACGCTGTATGTATCCTCTTTCCCGCCTCCGATGCAGATACATGAGATCGCCGTGATCGAAGACGAATGGGTGGGTCGCAACGACAGCACCGGCATGTTGGCTTTCCGTCCTTTGCTGCAGATCGTCCCCAGCGGGGGCGACCGTCCCGAGCTGGAGATCCTCCGTCGGGCCGGCGGTCCTTCCCGTAGAGCTGCACGGCTGCGGGCCGAGGCGATCCGTGTCACCTGGCTCTACCGCGACCGTCATCTGCAACTGGGGGAATGGTTCGAGGACGGAGAGGTGTGGCGCGGCGAACAGGTCACCTTCCGTCTCCGTCTGCCCCAAGGGACGGTTTTATGTCTCGACCCCGGTGTGCGGGAGATCATCTCCTCTTATATTCCCAATGCCGAAGACCTTTGGGGGGATGCCCTCGCCGGCCGCTGCTGGCGGATGGGAAAAGAGAAGCTTTACCTGTTCACCAGCACAAAAGCCCCCCAGTAGAAAGGGGCGGGATACTGCTCCCGAACCTTGCGCTGGGCCCTGACGAAAGCCTCTTGCCGGTCGCCCCCCTCAAGCCAGTAACTATAGAAAAGGGTCATCAGCTGTTGGGTCACCTGGTCGCTCACCTGCCAGAGGGAGATCATCACCGAGGTGGCGCCGGCCAGCTGGAACGACCGCTGCAGGCCGTAGACCCCCTCGCCGTTGCGCACCTCCCCCAGACCGGTCTCACAGGCGCTCAGCACCACCATCTCCGTGCCGGTAAGGTCCATCATCGAAGCCTCATAGGCATTCAGGATGCCGTCGTCCTGCTCCTGTGAGGTGAGCGAGTCGAGGTTCTGGATGGTCTTGTCGGCTCCTGTGAAGAGGAGACCCGACCGCAACAGGGGGTTGGTGACGGCCCGCTGCGGCGCGATGCCGAAGATACGCTCTTCCCTTGGCGGGATGTCGGGCAGGAAATAACCATGCGTGGCCAGATGCAACACGCCGGGACGATGCACCCCCCGCACATGCGCTTCGGTAGCTTCCTTTTGTAGGTAGAGGGTGGTATGCCAGCCATGCCCCTCCAGGATCGTCTGCACTTTCTTCACCTCTTTCTCGGTCCCCGGCAACGGCGGCAACGGCATCTCTTTCATCTTGTCCCAGTCGAACCCCAGATCATACTGCGGATTGCCCACCAACACCGCATCTTTCCTGAGACGTGTCGTCTTCTCCCTCTTCAGGGTCACCAGATCCCCGATGTTGGTGAGGTAAAACACATCATGGCGGTCGATGACGAACGATCCGTCGTCATACTGCAGCGTGGCCAGGTTGACGAAGTTGTAGATGCCGTCGGGCGAGACATACCAGCGTTTTATCTTCTGAACCTTTCTCTCCACACTTCCCCAGAAAGGGGCGGCAAAAGGCACCTTCTCCTTGGCCTGCTGCATCGCCCGGCGGTATCCGGTGATGACCCTCTCTTCGAGTTCGTTCCCGTGGGGGATCTCCACCAGGAGGGGGCGTTCCGTTCCTGCGGTGACCACCAGTGCCACATACCGCACCACGGTATCCTTCCGGTAGTGCCGGTAATTGTCGAGCCGGACGATCTCGATGGCCGCCTCCCCGGGGGCTACCTGCCGCCGGATGGTCGCAAAGAGAGGTTTTTCCTTCTTACTGCCGCCGAAAAGTCCGGAACGGGCAGCCAGCTCTTTCTCCAGGTGTCCGACGACCGTCTCCAGTGAGTCGACATTGATCCCGTTGCTGCGGATCTCCTCCTTGGTCATCGAATACACTTTTGCCAGATACTGTTTGTTGTCGAGCCACTGCCGATAGAGTTTCTTCAGCTCTTCGTCATCGCCGGTGAGGATACGGTTGCGGATGCGGCTGGAGGTGTTCAGCAGGAGGGCCTTGGTGGCCATGCGGTAGTCGAAAAAGGCCGAAACCACCCCCGGCACTTTTTCCCCTGCCTCCATCGCAAAGTTGAAAAAGCGTTCAAAACGGGGGGCGATGGTATGCCAGAAGCTGGCCTGCCCGTATTCGCTGAGGGCGGGGAAGTAGCGGTCGATCTGAGCGATGTATTCGTCCAGGACCGTGCGATAGCGGGTAAAGGCTCCTTCATAGTTGTTCTCTTCCCAATCCAGAACAGCGAGGGCCTCTTCGAGGTCGGCGAGGCGGGGATGGTGGTCGGGGAGGGTCCCCCGCAGCACGGCCAGCGCCTGTTCGAGTTCGGGCCGCGCCGCCGCAGGCCGCTCCATGAAAAGATGAAAACGCCCCAGGTCGGCCATACAACCTGCCCAGGCCGGATGCGAGGTGCCGAACTTCTTCCCGTAAATCCCCAGCGCCTGCTTCAGCAGCGGCTCCACCCGGTCGTAACGCCCGTTGGAAAGGTAAAGCCCCGCCAGGTTCTGGAGCATCACCGCATAGTCGGGATGGTGCGTGCCCAGACGCCGCTTTTTGATGGCAATGGCCTCGAGGAAGATCTTCTCCGCCTTATCCTTCTTTCCCTCGGCCTCATAGAGCATGGCCAGGTTCACCTTCATCCGCACATAGTTGGGAGAGCGGTCGCGCAGGTTGTTGCCGGCCACGTCGAGGGCTTCCAGGAAGAGCTTTTCCGCCCTGTCATACTTTCCCAGTTGCTGGTTGAGGACGGCCAGGTTGTTGAGGATCACCGCATATGCCGCCGAGCTTTCCCCCAACGAGGCGGCGGTGAGCTGCAGGGCCCGCGAGAGGAGGTCATCCGCCTCACCGTAGCGGGCTGTCTCCTTGTAGAGAACGCCCAGGTTGTTGCACGATGCCCCCAGCGGCGCAGGATCACCCAGCTTCTCCCGCAATTCATAAGCCTCCCGGCTGTACTCCTCCGCCTCGGCATAACGTCCGGTGGTCTGCATCAACAACCCCAGGTTGCTCAGCACCAATGCATATTTTTCCGTCCCCTCCATCCCTTTTTGCCGCAGGAGCATGAGTGCCGTGAGGAAGGCGTTCTGTGCCCCCTGGTAATGACCCGTGGCATAGAGCAGCTGGCCCGTGCGGTTGTAATCGTCGGGATCCAGCTCCGAGAGACGTGCTTCGAGCTTTTCATCCCACGTCCCCGGCTTCGCGGCAAAACCGATGATCGAACGCTTGTAGGTCTCGAACTTGTCCTCCGCCTCGAACATGCCGGAATTGTCACTGAACGAGACGGCATAGTTGAGCTCGGCAGGGTCATACGCCTCGCTCCAGCGGACGAGGCGTGCCCGCAAACTGTCCTCAAGCGCCCGGGCACTCTTCTTCGCGATGTGGATCGCCTCCTTCTTCGCCTGTTTCAAAAGCTGCTCCTTGATCGACTTCCATTGTCCGTATTGTGGAATAGAGAAGAGAAACCAGAACGAGATGACAAACAAGAACTTTTTCATGACGGGTTGGGTTGGTTGGGTAAGACGGGAACCTCCTCTTTCCGGGTGAGGAGGCTCACGACGATGACGGCCATCAGGGCGGTCACGAACGAGGTGAAACGCACAGAGACAGCCTGATCGAGGAAGGTGATCTCCGACCAAACGACGGTGACGAGTGTGCCGGTGATCATGCCTGCGAGAACGCCCTGCCAGGTGGTCTTCTTCCATTTGAGCAGAAGGAGGAGGGCCGGCCCGAACGAAGCCCCCAGCCCCGACCAGGCATACGAGACCAGTCCAAAGACCAGCTTGGTGGAGGTGACGGCGATGACAAAGGCCATCACCCCCACGACCACGGTGATCAGACGGCTGAGGAAGAGGAGCCGCCTACCCGTCAGCTCACGGCGCAACGTGCGGTGGTAAAGGTCTTCGATCACCGACGAGGTGATCACCAGCAGCTGGCTGTCGGCGGTGGACATCATGGCGGCGATGGCGCCGGAGATGAAGATGCCGGCGAGCCAGGCCGGCAGGAAGTCGTTCGCCAGCGCCGGCATCACCTGCTCGACATCGCTGAAATGGCCTTCGCCATACATGGCCAGCCCCACCAGGCCGATGACGAAGGCGCCGGTGAAGGCGGGAACGGCCCAGGCGATGGCGATGCGGCGGCTGACCTTGATCTTCTCACTGTCGCGGATGGCCATGAAACGGGTAAGCAGGTGCGGCTGGCCCATGTACCCGAAAAACCAGCTGAGGCCGCCGATGACGACACTCACCGCCGCCAGGCCTGTCGCCCCGCCGGTGAGGCTGGCATAATGCGGGCCGGCCTGATGCACCGCCTCCCGCAACGAATGCCCCGTCGCCGAGACCTCGAAGAGCCCGACCACCGGCAACACCACCAACGTGCCGATCATGATGATCCCCTGGATGAAATCGGTCCACGCCACCGCAAAAAAGCCCCCCATCATGGTATAAAAGATGATCACCACCGCCCCGAGGACGATGCCCCAAAACTGCGGAATGCCAAAGGTGACAAAAAGCACCTTGCCCGCACCGTTGAACTGCGCCGCCAGATAGAAAGTGAAAAAGAAGACGATGATCAGCGACGAGACCAGCCGGATGAGATCGCCCCCCTGCCCGAGACGCTCGGAGAAAAAGTTGGGCAGGGTAATGGCATCGTACTTCTCCGACTGCACCCGCAGGTCTTTGGCGATGACAAACCAATAGAAGATGATGCCCAACACACACCCGAGGGCCGTCCACACATGCAGGAAACCGGCGGCCAACGCCGCCCCGGGAAGCCCTACCAGCAGCCAAGCCGACTCGCCCGAGGCACGCTCGGAAAAAGCCACCACCCACGGGTTCAGTTTACGCCCCGCCAGAAAAAAATCTTTGTGCGATTTGTTCGAATGATAGGTGAGAAACCCCACCAGCAACACCAACAACAGGTAAATGATGAACCCCAGTAACGTGAAATTCATGACTGTCGCACTTTTCGTTCGTTACCCCAGCTGAAAAACAAACTTAAAAATAAAAAAAAAGCAGAGGGGACCCTCATGGCCCCCTCTTTTTGTTAACCTACTCATAAACCCCGCGAAAAAACCTACTGCTTTCACTTTTATAGACGAAAAATAACCCGATTTGTTTCATCCCTCTCGGAAAATATTTTTTGTTCCTCGCATCTTTCATATTTCTTAACTTTGGGATCGATAAAATAAGGAGCAGGGGATGTCGATCACGGTACGCAATGTCACGAAGTGGTATGGTCAGCAGAAGGCGCTGGACAATGTCTCCTTCACGGTGGAGGAGGGGCATGTCACCGGCTTTCTGGGACCGAACGGAGCGGGGAAGTCGACGATGATGAAGATCATCACCGGCTTTCTGCCGCCCAGTGCGGGTGAGGTGCGGGTGAACGGTCTGGAGGTACGCGCCCACCTGCTGGAGGTGCGTAAGATGATCGGCTACTTGCCCGAGCACAATCCCCTCTATCCGGAGATGTACGTGCGGGAATACCTGCACTATGTGGCGGGCATCTACCGTCTGGGACGGCGCAGCCGCAAGCGGGTGGAAGAGATCATCGAACTGACGGGCCTGGGACCGGAACAGCACAAACAGATCGGCTCGCTCTCGAAAGGCTACCGTCAGCGTGTGGGGCTGGCCCAGGCGCTCATCCACGACCCGCAGGTGCTCATCCTCGACGAACCCACCTCCGGCCTCGACCCCAACCAGATCGTCGAGATCCGTGAGCTGATCAAAAAACTGGGCAGGGAAAAGACCATCCTCCTCTCCACCCATATCATGCAGGAGGTGGAAGCCATCTGCGACCGGGTGATCATCATTCACCGCGGCCGCATCATCGCCGACGAGTCGGAACGCTCGCTGGTGACACTGCAAAAGGAACAAACTCACTTCACCCTGCAGGTGGAGTTCAGCGGGAGTGTCCCCGCCCGCCTCCTGGAACAGCTCCCAAAGGTACTGGCCGTGGAGGAGGAGGGCCCCGGGACCTTCACCCTCCACTGCGAAGAGGATCTCCGCGAAGAGATCTTCCGCCTGGCCGTGCGCGAAGGCCTCACCCTGCGGGGCCTGGCCCTCGCCGGCCGGAACCTCGAAGATGTCTTCCGCGAACTCACCTCCCGCACCCCCTACGAGGCGTAAAAAAGCTGCGGCGTTTTGTTATCTGGCACATTTTCATTTCCTTTGCCTCCTGTGGAAAGATTTGGCTGATTGCAACCACGGAAAAAAATGCTAAAACAGTGTTCCCCACCTGCAACCCGGCCTTCCTTTCCCGGTGTTGTCAAACCTTAAAAAAATAACGATCATGCCTTATCTCTTTACATCCGAATCCGTCTCGGAAGGTCATCCCGACAAGGTGGCCGACCAGATCTCCGATGCTTTGTTGGATGAGTTCCTGCGCCAGGATCCCGAATCGAAGGTCGCCTGTGAGACCATGGTGACCACCGGCCTGGTGTTCGTGGGCGGCGAGGTGAAGACCGAAGCCTGGGTGAACATCCAGAACGTCGTGCGCGAGGTGATTCGCGACATCGGCTACACTAAGGCGGAATACCGTTTCGATGCCGACTCGTGCGGCATCATTTCGGCCATCCACGAACAGAGCCCCGACATCAACCAGGGGGTTGAAAAAGAGAACGAAGAGGAACAGGGCGCCGGCGACCAGGGGATGATGTTCGGCTATGCCAACCGCGACATGGACAACTACATGCCCATGGCCGTCGAGGTGGCCCACCTGCTGCTGCGTGAGCTGGCCGCCATCCGCAAGGAGGGCAAGGTGATGACCTACCTGCGCCCCGACTCCAAGTCGCAGGTGACCATCGAATACGATGACGACGGCACCCCCATTCGTATCGACACCCTTCTGATCTCTACACAGCATGATGAGTTCGTCATCCCCAAGGACGGCTCGCCCGAGGCGGCGGAGATCGCCCAGAAGGCGATGCAGGACAAGATCCGCGAAGATATCGAGGAATATCTCATCCCGCGTGTGCGGAAGAAGTGCCCCGAACGCATCCGCCATCTTTTTGAGAACGGCTACAAGCTGATCGTCAACCCTACGGGCAAGTTCGTCATCGGCGGTCCGCACGGCGACACGGGCCTGACGGGCCGCAAGATCATCGTCGACACTTACGGCGGCAAGGGCGCTCACGGCGGCGGAGCCTTCTCGGGCAAAGACTCCTCGAAGGTCGACCGTTCGGCGGCCTACGCCGCCCGCCATATCGCCAAGAACATGGTGGCTGCCGGCATTGCCGATGAGGTGCTCGTCCAACTGGCCTACGCCATCGGCATTGCCGAACCGGTAGGTGTCTTCGTCAATACGTACGGGACAGCCAAAGTGAAGGACACCGACGGCAACATCCTCAGCGACGGTGCCATCGCACAGAAGATCAAAGAGATCTTCGACCTGCGCCCCTACGCCATCGTGAAACGCTTCGGACTGAAAAACCCGGTGTTCCGCGTCACCTCCACCTACGGCCATTTCGGCCGCGAACCTTACACCGACGAGGTGGAGGTGGCCTACAATACCCACCAGGACATCATCACCCGCGTGGTCGACGGCAAGGAACGCCACTTTAAAAAAGTGGAATTCTTCGCCTGGGAAAAACTCGATTATGTAGACACCCTGAAAGAGGCTTTCGGTCTGCGGTGATCCGATATGCCGGGAAGATTTCAAATCCGGGAGGTGAAGGACACGGCGGAGGAGAAGGCATTCCTCCGGGTGCCCCTGCATATCTACCGTGACGATCCCCACTGGATCCGACCGCTTGACCAGGACATCCGGGATGTTTTCGACCCCCGCCGCAACAAGATGTTCCGCCAGGGCGAGGCGGTGCGCTGGTTGTTGCATGACGGCCACGGCCAGGCCGTAGGGCGCGTGGCTGCATTCATCAACCGCCCTGCAGCACGGAAATATGCTTATCCCGTGGGAGGGATGGGCTTCTTCGAATGCATCCGCGACCGGGAGGCGGCCTTCACCCTCTTCGATGCCTGCCGTCACTGGCTCGAAGAACGGAGGATGAAGGCCATGGACGGCCCTATCAACTTCGGCGAACGCGACCGTTTCTGGGGCCTCCTCGTGGAAGGATTCACCGAGCCCGGCTACGGAGTCAACTACAACCCGCCCTATTACAAAGAGCTCTTCGAGGCTTACGGGTTCCGCGAATATTTCGGCCAGCTCATCTACCACCGCACCGTCGAGAAGGGGGCCCTGCAGCCGGCCATGCTTGAGCGCGCACAGCGACTGCTGAAAAACCCGGACTATTCGTTCAGCTATCTTCCCCGCCAAAAGATGGACCAGCTGCCCGCCATGGTGCGTGCCATCTTCAACAAAGCCTGGGCCCACTTTCCCGGCGTTCCTCGGATGAGCGAAGGCCAGGCACGCCACCTCTTTAAGACCCTCCGCCCCATCCTCGACGAAAAACTGCTGTGGTTCGGTTATTACAAGGACGAGCCTATCTCCTTCTTTCTGATGATCCCCGAGATCAACCAGATCCTCAAACATATGAACGGCCGTATCCATCTGCTCAACAAGCTCCGTTTCCTCTGGTATAAGGATGTGCAAAAGGTGATCACCAAAGCGGTGGGCCTCCTTTTCGGGGTGGTGCCCGAACATCGCGGCAAAGGGGTGGAAGCCGCCATGATCTACGAATTCTCGAAGATCGCCTATTCCGAGAACTTCCAATACAAGGAGTTGGAGATGAACTGGATCGCCGACTACAACCCGCCGATGAACAAGGTGCTGCGCCAGATCGGCGCTACCGTCACCAAACGGCTTGCCACCTACCGCTACCTCTTCGACCCGGCGATCCCCTTCGAAAGGGCAGCCCTGGTCAACACCGGCAAAAGAAAAAAAGAAGATGGAAAATAAACCTCCCCTGCGGGCGGTCGTCTGGGACTGGAACGGCACGCTGCTCGACGATGTACATGTCAGCCTGCTGAGCGTCAACCAGGAACTGGAGGCCCGCGGCCTGCCTCCCATCAGCCGGGAATATTACCGGCAACATTTCGACTTTCCGGTCAAGGACTTCTACAAAAAACTGGGAATCAACTTCAGCCGCGACAACTTCGACGCCATGTCGGAACGTTTCCTGCAGACCTATTTCCGCAACCTCGGCAACGCTTCCCTCCATGAGGGAGCCGTGGAAACCCTCAAGATGCTGCAACAGCACGGCATCCCCCAATATGTGCTGTCGGCCATGGAACAGAAACGGCTGGAAAAGATGCTGGAGGATTATGGCATCTCGGGTTTTTTCAAAAGCATTGCCGGATCAAAGGATATCTATGCCGACGGAAAACTGGCAGCCGGGAAAGAGCTGATCCAGAAAGAGGCCATCGATCCGGCCTCTGCCTGGATGGTGGGCGACACCACCCACGATCTGGAGGTGGCCCGGGAATTGGGGCTGCAATGCGCCCTTCTCGCCTGCGGCCACCAAACCCGCAAACGCCTCATAAAAGTCCATCCCCTCGTCTTCGACCATTTTTCCGAACTGAAAAACTTCTTCCTTTCCCTGCTCTGAACCGGCCCCCGACCCTTCCTTTTCCCATCAACCGAACCATGTCGATTTTGAAGTAAACGTAGGAAACTATTTATATTTTTTTTGTTTCCTAAGTTTATTGTTGGTAACTTTGCACCTGAAATTCTACCAACATGGAGCAGAACCTGAAAAAAAGGATCGTGGAGAAAGCCGCCGAGCTCTACAACAAAGTGGGCATACGGAACATCACCATGGACGATGTATGCCACGAGCTGGGGATCTCCAAGAAAACACTCTATCAGTACATCACCGACAAGAAAGAACTGGTCAGGGAAGTATGTGAAATGGAGATGCAGCGCCGGCGGGAAGCTTTCGAAGCGATCCGCCGCAGCGGCCTCAATGCCATCGAAGAGATCTTTGAGGTGAACAAACTGGTGCTCAGACTTATCAAAAGCTACAATCCCACCAAGTTCTTCGACCTGAAAAAGCACTATCCCGACATCTACCAGAAGATCCGGAAAGGGCAACGGGAAAACATGTTCCGTTCGATGGTTGCCAACATCCGGAAAGGGAAGGAGGAAGGACTTTTCCGGAAAGATGTGGACGAGGAGGTGATCGCCAAGCTCTACATGAGCCATACGGAATATCCGCTTGAGAGCGACCTGCTCACTCCGGAGGAGTTCACCTCTCCCCGTTTCATCATCCAGGCGTTCCTTTACCATGTTCACGGCATCGCGAACGAGAAAGGGAAGGAACTGATCGACAAATATTCCCGACAAATGCGGCAAAATGACGACCATTATGAGCTGGCATAAAAGAAAGATCCTGTGGGGATCGTGGCTTCTGTTGTCGTTCACCTGCCTGCCGGTGCAGGCCCAACAGGATACGGTGTACAGTTTCTCCCTGAAGGAAGCCCAGGACCATGCCGTGCAATACAACCTGACGGTGAAGACCAGCCGAAAGGACCTGGAGCATGCCAACCAACAGATCAAGCAGTTCCTGGCCACGGGGCTCCCCCAGGTGAATTCCAACCTCAACTACCAGGACAATCTGGTGCTCCGTACCACCCTGATGCCCGACTTCATCCACGGCAATCCCGACAACAAGATCCCGGTCCAGTTCGGCAGTCAGCATACGGCCGATTTTGGCGTCGGCGTGAGCCAAATGGTCTTCAACGGCCCCTTCATCGTCGGCCTCGAAGCCACCAAGATCCTGCGCAAGCTCAACGAACAAAACGTGGTCAAGACCGAGACCGATATCCGTGAGACGGTGGCCCGGACCTACTACCTCGTGCTCCTCGGCCGCAAAACAGCCGGCGTGATCGAGGAGAACCTCCGCAACATGAAGAAGACCCTGGAAGATACCCGCAAAATGTACGAAGCAGGCTTCACTGATGACATCGCTGTCGATCAGTTGCAGGTGTCGGTCACCTCGCTCGAGAACGCCGTAAAATCCGCCTGGCGGCAGGTGGCTGCCTCAGAGCGCCTGCTGAAGTTCCAGATGGGTCTCGACCTCGACACCCCCATCCGCCTTACCGATTCGCTCGACAACCTGATCGCAGCGATCGATGTGCCCTCGATCATGGTAAAACCCTTCCGTCTCGACAGCCAGATCGAATACCAGGTGGCTTCCACGCGCGAGGAGCTGGCCGCCATCAACCTCAAGAAGGAGAAGTTCATGTACATGCCTACCATCAACGCCAACTACATGAACCAGTGGTCGGCCATGCGCAACACCTTCTCTTTCTTCGATCCCAATGAAAAATGGTACCACTCCTCGTTCCTGGGCATCAGCGTGGCCATCCCGATCTTCAGCAGCGGCATGCGCAAGGCCAATGTAGGTATGCGGCGCATTGAGCTCGAGAAGGCCTCGATCAACAAGGAGTTGCTCTCTGAAAACCTGCAGCTGCAATACCAGCAGGCACGCGATGCGCTCATCACCGCCTGGGAGAACTTCCAAGCCCAGCAGAAGAACGTCGAACTGGCCCGCAAGGTGGTGGACAAGACACGGGTGAAGGTGTCGCTGGGCACCGCCTCCAGCCTCGATCTCACCCAGGTGAACAACCAGTATCTCGATACCCAGACCCGCTATTTCACCGCCATGATCGAACTGCTTAAAGCCAAGATCCACCTCGACCGTATGCTCAACCAACTGTAAACCCTCATGCACATGAAAAGGATATTGCGCAAAACTTCCGTATTCTTTCTCGCACTCGTCCTGTTGGGAGCCTGCCAGCGGGGCAACGACATCGAAAAGAAGAAAAAGCAACTGGCCCGCTACAAGACCCAGCTCGTAGAGCTTACCCTCAAGATCAAACAACTGGAAAAAGAGTTGGCCGCCGACACCCTTCATGCCGGTCCCTCGCTCATCCCGGTCAGGACCCTCACCCTCCAACCCATCCCCTTTTCCCACGATGTGGAAGTGTCCGGCACGGTGATCCCCGAAAAAGAAGCTTTCGTCAGCTCCGAGATCAACGGCCAGATCAAAAAGATCTATGTCATCGAAGGCCAGCATGTCAAAGAGGGACAACTCCTGCTGAAGCTCAACACCGAAGTGACCGAAAGCTCGATCGCCGAGGCCAAAGCCCAGCTGGCCCTGGCCGAAAAGCTCTATGAAAAACAGAAAGAGCTGTGGGACCAGCACATCGGCAGCGAGGTGCAATATCTGCAGGCCAAGACCAACCTGGAGGCTGCCCGCGAACGGCTCCGTTCGCTCGAGGCCCGTCTCGACATGGCTTATATCAAAGCCCCCTTCGACGGGATCATCGACGAGATCCACGCCAAGGAGGGAGAACTGGCCGCCCCCGGCCGCCAGTTGGTGCAACTGCTCAACCTCGACCGCATGAAGATCTATGCCGACGTCTCCGAAACCTACCTCCAAAAGGTCCATAAGGGCGATAAGGTGGAGGTGCTCTTCCCCGACCTGGACAGCGAACCCTACCGTCTCTCCGTCTTTCGCAAGGAAAACGCCATTAACCCCAAAAGCCGCACCTTCAAGATCGAGATCAAACTGAACAACCCAGGCTGGTATATCAAACCCAACCTCTTCACGCTGGTACGCTTCCGCGATTACCACAACCCCCGGGCCCTGGTGGTGCCCTCGGAGATCATCAAGAAGGATATCCACGGTTATTTCCTTTACGTGGTCCGTCAGCAAGGCAAGGAGACCGTGGCACGCAAAGTGTACATCACCCCCGGTGTCTTTTTCAAGGACCATACCCAGGTGCGCGAAGGCCTCGCCGCCGGCGACCGGGTGATCGTCGAAGGCTACGACCAGGTGACCAACGGCGAAAAGATCCAGGTGACCGAATAAGCTACGACCAAACCGCATGACCATGGAAAACGAACCGATGAAGGACAAAGTGATCCGGAACTTCGGGTTGACCACCCTCTCGCTGAAGAACAGGAACACGGTCTTCCTGATGACGATCGTACTGGTCATCTTCGGCCTGGTCTCTTATATCCGCCTCCCCAAAGAGCTGTTCCCCGACGTGGTGGTGCCGACAGTCCTGGTGCAGACAGTCTATCCGGGCAACTCCCCCGCCGACATAGAGAACCTGATCACCCGGCCGCTCGAAAAAGAGATCGACGGGATCCGCGGCATCAAAAAGCTTACTTCCCAGTCGTTCCAGGACCTATCGTTCATC
>Ga0256835_1000231_pt1 | contig 44818 bp, 40 predicted proteins | sample PIR30metaG_FD_185972 | JGI IMG/M metagenome (GOLD analysis project Ga0256835, IMG submission 185972) | Hydrothermal vent microbial communities from East Pacific Rise, Pacific Ocean - PIR-30 | ecosystem: Environmental > Aquatic > Marine > Hydrothermal vents | place: Pacific Ocean: East Pacific...
GCTCTCGCTCGCTGACTCGCGTCCGTGTTCGCTGACTCGCCTCCTAGGCCTCGGCGGTGGCTTCGGCCTCGGCCTGGTCCTCGTGGTCATGGCCGTGGTCGTGGGAGTAGGTCTTGCCAATGGCGAGATCCTTCATGGAAGCCAAGAGGGCGTAGTTGAGGCCGGTGGTGATCACCATCAGGGCCAGGTAGAACAGGCCCATGAAGACGATGTGGCCAACGTCCCAATGCCATTCAAAAGCAAACGGTAACATGGGTTAACCTCCTTAGCCCTTGTTCAATTCCGGCTCTTGTGGGAAGACCGGCAGGTAGCGATAGGCCAGCGAGTAGATGATGAATCCGTAGCCCACCACACCGGCGGCGATGCCCCACTCCTGCCAGGTGGGCAGGTACCCGATGAACTTCTCAAAGGGCAGCACCGGAATGGCCAGGGTCTGGATGGTCATAACGAAGCGGTTCATCACCGCGCCGAAGCAGTTGAGCACCATGGCCAGGGCCAGCAGGCCGTAGCGCTTGCGCACCATGGGCGCCAGCAGCATGGCCGCCGGGATGATGCCGCCCACCACGATCTCCAGGATAAGTATCCATATGCCGTAGGGGCCGTCGGAGTAGAAGAAGGAGAAAGGCACACCGGCCTTGGCCGAGGTGACCTGGGCCCAGTAGTAGGTGTCGGCCAGTTTGAGCAGCACGTAGAAGGTGAGCAACCCGCCGCTGATCTTGGCCATGAGCATCTTCACCTTGTGACTGGTGAGGCGGCGGCCGGAGACCTTTTCGGTGAGCATCACGATCAGCGTGGTGAACGACGGCCCGGAGGCGATGGCGCTGAGGATGAACAGGAAGAAGGTCCAGGGCCAGATCATGAAGCCTTCGCGGAAGGCGAAGGGCCGGGCGTAGAGCACCCCGTACATACCGCCCAGGGAGCCCTGGTGGAAGAAGCTCAGGAAGGTGCCGGTGCCGGCGAAGACGATCATGATGCGGTGCAGGTGATGCGCGAAGACGTTGAACTCGGGAATCTTGTTGATCTGGCGGTTCTCCAGGATCAGGGGGACGAACTCGATGATCAACACAATCAGGTAGGTGGTGATGCAGAACATCACCTCGGTGAGCATGGAGTGCACGTTGGCGTGCCAGAAACCGAACCAGCCGCGTATGGGCTGCCCGATGTCGATGCCCAGCATCAGGATCGCGCCGGAGTAGCAGATGAATCCTATGATCACCGCGGCGTTGATGATGTTTTTCAACTCATCGGTGCGCAGGAGATAGGTTAGGAAGCCGGTGAAAAAGGCTCCGGCGCCCAGGGCGATGATGGCCAGGTCCACCACGATCCACACGCCAAAGGCGAAGTAGTCGTTCATGGCGGTCTGGTTTAGGCCCTTATAGAGGCACAGGAAGGCCGACAACAGCGCCCAGGCAAGCAGGGCCCCGCAGCAGAGCATCCATAGGCCGAACCTCTCGGGCGAACAACGCTTAACCCCTTCGGGCCAGAACCTCGAATCGTCAAGGGCTGACATTTGCTGACCTCACAAAATGGTTAACTGCCCACGGCGAAACGATGAATCTTTTCGCCGGGCAGGTAGTTATCGGCTCGCTTACGCACCCACTCCCGCTTGGTCATGTAGTAGACCTTGGGGTTGGTGCCCAGCCTTTCCAACAGGCGGAAGGCATGCTTGTGCCTCTGCCGGAGCAGCTTGGACACCTGGTGCTCCGGGTTGTTCAGATCACCAAAGGTGATGGCCCCCGAGGGGCAGGCCTCGGTGCAAGCGGTTTGGTAATCCATTTCGCCGAACTCACCGCCGGCGAATTCCTTGTCCCTGGCCTGCTGGTAGCGGTGGTAGCAGAAGGTGCACTTTTCCACCACCCCGCGCATACGAGGCGCCACGTAGGGGCTGAGGCTTTGCTCCAGTCCCCCGGGCCAGGGCACGTCGTACCAGTTAAAGTAGCGCGCGTGGTAGGGACAGGCCGCCACGCAATACCGGCACCCGATGCAGCGGGTGGGTATCTGGCTGACGATACCGGTTTCGTCGTCGTAGTCGGTGGCCGTGGCCGGGCACACCGACACGCAGGGGGTGTGGTGCCCCTCGGGGTCGGCGTCTTGTTGGAAGAAGCCTCCCCAGCTACCGCCGCAGTGCATGCAGGGCCGGGGGAAGAAGGCCACCTCGGTATCGGGATAGGGCCGGCCGTTATCTATCTGGTAGACCCGCAACCAGGTGATGGAGCGGATTTTGTCGGTTTCGTCCGGCAGGGTCCCGATGTTGTTCTCGGACATACAGGCCACAGAGCAGGCACCGCAACCGGTGCACTTATCCACGTCTATGACCATTCCGTACAGATGTTCTCCAGTGGCAACAGGCATGGCTACCCCCTAAACCTTTCTCACGTGAACCGGGGTCAGCCCCCACACGGGAAGGCCGGTGACCGCGTCGGCCTCGGCTTTGGCCACGGCGTTGTAGTTGCCGCCCCTGCCCCTGCGGTAGAAGCCGAAGGCGGTGTGCCCCAGCCCCACCGGCATGTAGAGCATGCCCGGCCGGGCGCCGGCGAAGAACTTGACCCTGGCCTGGAACCCGCCCTCGGTGGAGTCCACCGTGACCAGGTCGCCGTCGTGCAGGTGCAGGTGCTTGGCCGTTTCGGGGTTGATCTCTACCACCGTCTGGTCCTTGAAGCGCAGGGTGTCGTCGGTGAGTATCTTGATCATGTGCGGGGTGATGGGTTCGGAGTTGTTGCAGGTGCGCAGGGAGGGCACCGCCGCCAGGGTGAGCGAGTGGCCGTGGGAGGCCGCCTGGTGGCCCAGGCTCTTGGCGATGGTGGCCGCCTGCAAATCCACCGACCCGTTAAAGCCGTAGGATACCTTTTCCTGCACCCACCAACCTTTTTCGGCCACCTTCTTGAAGCCGTCGCCCAGGCGGGCCTTGAGGGCCTCGGCCATGGACTTGTAGGGCAAGGCCGCGGCTACTTCGCCGCCGAGCTTGGCGGCCAGCATCAGCAGGGCGTCGCCCACCGCCTTGGACTTGGGCTGGATCTTGAGCAGCGGCTTGTGCAAGCCGTAGGAGGCCTGGGCCTGGCCGTAGGGCGTAACCGCATCTCCCCAGCTTTCCAGGAAGGTGCCGGCCGGCAGCAGCAGGTCGGCCAGGGTGGCCGATTCATCCAGGTACGAGGAGATGGCCACCACGAAGGGCACCTGGCGCAGCATCTTGGCGAAGGTGCCGGCCTGGGGTCCGCGGTAGGCCGGGTTGGCCCCGGCGATGATGGCCATCTTGGGCTTGTAGGGATCGCCGGCCAAGGCCGCGGCGGCCATAGTCAGCGGGTTGCTGTGGCCCGCGTACCGGGCCGCGCCCTTGAGCCCCGCGGCCGAGGCGCCCGCGGGCGCTGCCAGCGGCTTGAGCGGCAGGGCGCCACGCACCACCACGCCGCCGGGCTTGCCCAGGTTGCCCTTGAGGGCGTTGAGGGCCAAGACGGCCATGAAATCGCCCAGGCGGCCGGGCTCGTTGCCGGGGCCCGGTCCGCATACGGCCACCGCCTGCTTGGCTTGGCCGAACTCCACGGCCAGGGCCTCGATGGCCACCGGTTTCAGCCCGGTGGCGTGCGCCGCGGCCTTGGGGGTGAACTTGCTGTCCACCAGGGCCTTGAAATCATCCAGGCCGTTTAGAGAACCCTCGGCGGCCAGGCCCTTGGCCAGCAGCACCTGGCACATGGCCAGGGCCAGCACGCCCTGGCTGCCCGGGGCGCAGGCCACCCACTTGGCGGCCTGGGAGGCGGTGACCGATGCCCGGTCCTCCACCTGCACCAGCTTGGCGCCGCCTTGGCGCCACTTGGTGAACGCCGCCCGCACCGCCACCGGCGCGCCGAAGCCCTCCAGCAGCGGGGTGCCCAGGGAGAGGATGTACTTGGCGCCCAGCAGGTCGAAGCCGATCTCCGGTTGGCTCAGCATCAGGCCGGCGGCCAGGGCCAAGGTGTCCTCGGCCCGGGGGGCGAAGGCCAGGTTGGGCGATCCGTAGGCGGCCATGAAGGCCTTGAGAATCTGGCCGGTAGTGTTGTCGGGGTTGTCGCCAAAGGCCACCACGCGCTGGGCCTGGTCGGCCTTTTTGAGCTGGGCCAGTTTGCCGGCCACCATGTCGATGGCCGCGCCCCAGCTTATCTCCTTGTACACCCCGGTGGTCTTGTCCAGCACCATGGGAGCCTTTACCCGCACGTCGCCCAAGTAGGCGTTTTGCAGGGCACTGGCGTCCTGGGGAACCACGCCGCCGATGCCCAGGCCCAGGGGATACTCGGGGTTGCCCTCCACCCGGATGGCCCGGGTGCGCGGCGCCTTGCCGTCGGGGTTGTAGGCGTCCTTGGGGATGATCCGGCTGTTGATGAGCCGGACCTTCACCGCCGTGCCGGTGGCCGGATTAAAGCTGTTGGCCTTGGCCAGGGCCCCGTCGGCCGGGTTGGGCACCCAGCTCCAGTTCTGGGTCCAGATGGACACGTCGTCCATCAGTTTCCAGACCAGCGGGCTCAGGTGCAGGCCGGTTACGCCACCAACAGCGAACTTGACAAAAGCTCGTCTATCCCAATCCATCTGAGAAATCTCCCAGCATAAATAATTCTGGCCTACTTATGGCAGACAAAGCAGGCTTCGCGCACACCGTTTTCACGGTGACAGTCGGCGCAGTCGTCCATCTTCATGCGCTCGGGCGGATCGGCCCAACCGTGTATGGCCCACCCCCAGATGTCCCGGCTGTAACCCGTGAGCCGGTTCTCCTGGTAGGGGCGCAGCTTTTCGGTGGTGCCGTGGTCGCCGTGGCACTCGGTGCACTCCATGCCCGCGTTCTTGACGTGCGCGGCGTGGGAGAAGTACACGCAGGGCGGCTGCTTGGCGTAGACCCGCCAGGGAATGGGCTTCTTGCCCTTGATGTATACCTCAACCAGCTTCTTCTCGTCGGGCGTCTCGCCCATCACCTCTTCGTGGCACTCCAGGCAACTTTCCACCCTGGGGATGCCGGCGAAAGAGCCGTCGTCGCGGAAGGAATGGCAATCCTCGCAACTCTTGCCGGCATCGCCATCGGGGCCGTGCAGCTTGTGGTTGAAGTTCAGGGGTTGGGGTTTCTCGGCATAGATTATGGCGGGCGTCACCACCCATCCTATGGCCGAAAAGAGCACCAAACCCACCACAAAGAGCCACCAGTCCGCCGGGGACCGCCTCTTGTGTTCATGCCCTTGTTCTGTCATGTGACCCAAGCCTCTAGTGTGGATATTAATCGACCCGTCAGGGGCCATGACTACTGCGGGTTTTCCTAAATGAGGACGCTTCCCCCCACCTTAGGGCCTCGGCCCCGCCGCAAGTCGCTTGTCCCCACTTTCACTTTTACCGGCCCAGTAAAGGCCACCTGGACCCCTTCTGCACCACCTTGAAAACCCTTATGGTTTGCGGCGAGCGCTTTTTGAACGTCGCCGAAAAGCAGCCGCACTTTAGCAATAAAAGCACGAGCCTGTCAACTGAAGAACGCGCGGTTTATACCCCGGGGCAACGGTTCATGGCCGCGGCCTTGCGGATCACCGCCGCGGTGTCGGGGGTAAGCCCCATGGCGTCGATTTGATCCAAGGCCACCCAGAGGGCCTCAGCGGCGTCGTCGGCGGCAACGGGTTCGGCGGCCTCGGCGCGGCAAAGATAGTCGGCCAGTATATAATGATACTCCACCCTGCCACGGTCATCGCGCAGCACCCGCTGCACCACCTCCACCAGGGGACCCACGGTCACGGTTATGCCGGTCTCCTCGGCCACCTCGCGGGCGCAGGCGTCCTCCAGCGATTCGCCGATATCCACCGCGCCGCCAGGGATGGACCACAGTCCCTTGGAGGGCTCGACCCCACGCTTGATAAGCAGCACCAGCTCACCGGCCAGCACCACCGCGCCCACCCCCACGATGGGCCGCTGAGGATAACGACGACTCATGACAACGATCTGCTCCCACCGGCCCTAGTACAGCACGCCAAAGGTGAGGTAGAGCTGGTAGCGGCCACCGTCGCCCACCCCGAAGACCAGGTTCAGGGGACCCAGGGGCGTGGACCAGCCCAGGCCCACCCCGCCCCCCCAGTACAGCCGGGTGAGGTGGTCGCGCAGGTCACTCAGGTCCCGCCAGGCGCCGCCCACGTTCACCGCGGTCATCAGGATGAGGTTTTCCGTGAACCTAAAATTATAGAGTAGTTGGAACCGCATGATCTCGTGCCCGATGAACTCCTCCCAGGAATAGCCCCAAAAGCCGGGGAAGCCGCCGAAGACCTCGCACTGGGAGGCCGGCGAATCGGTGTTGAAGGCGCTGGACAAAGTGAGGTTGGGGATGAAGGTGTTGCGCTTGTCCAGGGAAATGGCCAGGCGGGCGTCCCAGGTGGCCTTGAGATAGTTGACCTCCGAGCCCAGGGACCGGTGCATCCATTCCAGTTCCAAGCGGCTGCGCAGCCCCCGGCGCGAGTAGGGGTATTGGTCCAGGCGGTCCACCCCCAGGCGCAGGCGCAGCCCGGCCAGGAAGTCGCTTTCGCGGCGCAGGTCTTGGGAGCCGATGCGGGGCCGCACCTTGACCCACTTGGCCTGGTAGCCCAGCGAGACCATGCCGGTGGACCCGAAGTACCACCCGGCGTCCACGCCGCCGGCGACGGTATCGACGATGTACTCGGAGATGATATGGCTGCCCTGGTATATCTCGTACACATTGGAAGTGTAAAAGAGCTCCGGGATAATAAAGTAGCGTTTGCTGGGTATGCGCCATCGGAACCGGACGCCGTAGTCCTTGCCCAGGACCAGGTCCATCTCGGCCATCCCCAGCCTGTCAAACAGGGCGGGATAGGTGACGTTGAACCGGAAGGTGTAGTCGGGCGAACGATTAGTGCTGGTGTTGAGGGTAAAGCCCACCCGGGCGCTCAGCTCGTTTTTGGCCTCGGTTTTGAGGATAAAATGAATATCCGAGACGCCGTCGGGCCTGGTGCGCACCCGGTAATATACCGACTTGCAAAGCCCCAGTCCGTAGATTTTCTGTACCGCGGCGTCCAGCTCATCGGCGGCCACCACCTGGCCGGTCTTTATCCCCACGATGCTCCCAAGGTCCAGGGTCAACGCCTTGGGCGCCTTAAAAGTCACCCGGCCCACCCGGATGGTCTTGGGCTCATGCAGCGGCCGGCGCGGGGCGGCGCCCAGGGGCACGCCTTTGCGCTTGAGCAGGGCGGCTATCTTGGCCCGGGCCCGGCGGCCGGCCTTTAGCCCCACCAGGTAGATCTTCTTGGGCTCATCAAAGCTGGCGGTGCCGATTTTGCCCAGCACCGGGGTGATCACCAGGTCGGCCAGCTTGGCCTGGCGGCGGGTGGAGGCCACGATCTGGAAGGTGGTGATCTGGTCCAGCACGGCCAGGAAGTTGCCCAACTGGTCCTTCTTGCGCAGGGGAGAGCCCACGTTCACCGCGATGACCACGTCGGCCCCCATGTCCCGCACGGTCTGCACCGGCAGGTTTTCCACCAGGCCGCCGTCCACCAGCAGGCGACCGTCCAGCTCAAAGGGCGGGAAGATGGAGGGGATGGACATGGAGGCCCGCATGGCCTGGGCCAGGCTGCCGCGGCCCAGGACCACCCTCTGGCCGGTGGTGAGATCGGTGGCCACGGCCCGGAAGGGGATGGGCAGTTTGTCAAAGCTCGCGATGTCGTCCACCGGCAGGCAGTAGCGATTGAGCAGGGCCATCAGCTTGTAGTCGGCCAGGATGCCGGTGGGCAGCTCCAGCTTGCCGCCGGCCAGGCCAACCTCGAACAGGTAGCGCGCCTGTTTGCCTTTTTGGTCGTAGCGCAGCAGCCGCCGGCGGGGGTTGGAGGAAAAGGCGTCGGCCCAGTCCACGTGCTGCACGATCTTAAGCATCTGGGCCGGGGAGTAGCCGGCGGCGTAGAGCCCGCCGATGATGGCGCCCATGGAGGTGCCGGCGATGTAGTCCACCCGCACCCCCATGTCCTCCAGCACCTGCAGGATGCCGATATGGGCCATGCCCTTGGCCCCGCCGCCGGACAGGGCCAGCCCCAGCTTGGGGCGGTGATGCACGGCGGCCGCCGGGGCGGGCGCGGCCAGGGCCAACAGCAGCGCGGCGGCCAGCAGCCAGGGCCAGGCCGGGGCCGCCGGCCGGGCATGCCAGCGGCGTGGGACGGGTGGTGGGTGGTGGGAGGAGGTCTGTACGGCGCGCATGCGTCTTCCCGCGCCGCGGCCGGATTCGCGCTTCGGGCCGCGGCGTGTCCGGTACCGGTTGTAGGTTCGGGTAATGCTACCCCAGGACGTTATGGCGGCACAAGGGCGGGGCCCGGTGATCGGCAGGTGCGAATCCCGTCCCGGGGTATCGCTGGTATAGTGGCCGCCATATTGGGTTACTTCGCACCTTCTATTATCTCGCCCTGATTATTCCAACCTCCGGGCATCCAGGACACCTGATGACCTGATATCCGCCTTGCGGACAAGGGATAAATTGATATTCACATCTTGTTCCACTAGGGATTGAAAAACCGAGCTCCCCAGGACAAAGGTCTCCCACGATGACCGGGCCGTAACACCTACCCGGTTCAGGGAACGTGGTGGCAGGAATGGGCGGTTGCTTTTTCACGCGTCGCCGGTATTCATTACACACTGCCGCACGTAGATGTTTGTTTTTAACATATTGTAATATCGCGTCCGCAACCTGCATCTTGGGTTGTGCCATAATACGATCTAGCAATATCTTAGTCCTGAACAAACCAAACGTACGGTAAAGCCTTTCAACCGCCGCATACACCCGCCCTCTGAACTGAGGGTCATTCTGCACCTTTATATTGAAATCAACCTGCCGATGCATATTCCAAAAGGTAATATTAACAGGAGGGAGAGCAAACCGCTCATGCTCAGGCCGGATTTTTAAATAGCAGCGCATCGCGAAAATGTAAGCCTTGTCCAAGGCCATCATTCGCCCGATAAAATGTTTTACAATATCTTCTTTAGATTTGGCAAGAAAACCCGGCACTTCGTGGATGCGAACAAATTGCCGTAAAAAACTATGGCACTCATAGTAGCGCCTCCAATCCCGCCATTGAGATGCGTAGTGACTCGCTATATTATAGGATAACATGGCGGTCGCCCACACTAAAGCCCCCTGGGCCGCCACTTCGGAGACGCTTCCCGCCACGCCCAGTTCCGCCGCGACCTTGGGCCATAGGGATGTGAACAACTGGTTGGCCCCAAGCAGCGCGACGCCAGCGCGAACTTGTCGCCCACGGGCATAGTCGTAAGCCAATTTAGTAACATCGTATATGAAGCCTAGGTGGTAGAGAATATTTTTACCGAACCAGGGACTTTTATCAACTATAGCATGGGCCCATCTCGGCCAAGTTGCAGGATTTCTATTGCGGAATATGGCGGCAATGGCAACACCTACAGCGCGTTCACTCAAATGGCCAAGTTTTTGTTTGCCGGCCAGGGATAAGGATGGCTTGATAACAATATCTATAATAACACTACGCATGGTGTCTTCTTTAAAATCACCCCGGATGCCACAATTATCGGCAAAAGTACGGCGAGGTAGCGCCAATACAACCGTAACGCATACCATGACTATGACCGTTATAAAGAAAACATTACTGCGGAATAATCTCACCTGATACCACTCCCATGACAACCGCATCGGCGGCAATTATTTTGTCCGGTATACTCCGCCGGTCCCATGCCCGGCCACACCGCAGGGGATGCCGTCAATTCAGCGCCGCGATCTTAATATCTCTTGCGGCCGATACTCCGGGCGCCGGCGGGAAATCACCGTGGGTTTAATCCAGCCCCAATTGGGCGCGGAAGTAGTTGATGGTGGACTCAAGGCCCTCCTGCAGGTCCACCGTGGGGCTCCAGCCCAGGCAATCGCGGGCCAGGGTGATCTCGGGCTTGCGCTGGGCCGGGTCGTCCTCGGGCAGCGGCGCGAATACCAGCCGGCTCGACGAACCGGTGAGCTCCAGCACCTGTCGGGCCAGCTCCAGCATGGTGAACTCGGTGGGGTTGCCCAGGTTCACCGGCCCGGTGAAGTCTTGGGCGGCCATAGCCGCCATGAGGCCCTCGACCATGTCGCTGATGTAGCAGAAGCTGCGGGTCTGTTTACCCTCGCCGTAAATGGTCAGGTCCTGGCCCTTGAGCGCCTGGATCACGAAATTGGAGACCACCCGGCCGTCGTCGACGGCCATGGCCGGCCCGTAGGTGTTGAATATCCGCACGATGCAGATGTCCACCTGGTTCTGGCGGTGGTAGTCCATCATCAGGGTCTCGGCCAGGCGCTTGCCCTCGTCGTAGCAGGAGCGCCGGCCGATGGGGTTGACGTGGCCCCAGTAGCTCTCGGGCTGAGGATGGACCTGGGGGTCGCCGTAGACCTCGCTGGTGGAGGCCTGCAGGATGCGCGCCCCCACCCGCTTGGCCAGCCCCAACATGTTGAGGGTACCCATTACGTTGGTCTTCACCGTCTTGACCGGGTTGTACTGGTAGTGCACCGGGCTGGCCGGGCAAGCCAGGTTGTATATCTGGTCCACCTCCAGCAGGATGGGCTCCACCACGTCGTGGCGGATGAGCTCGAAGCGCGGGTCGGGCAGCAGGTCGATGATGTTGTCTTTGGACCCGGTAAAGAAGTTGTCCAGGCACAAGACGTCGTGCCCCTGCTCCAAAAGCCGGCGCACCAGGTGTGAGCCGATAAAGCCGCCGCCGCCGGTAACCAGTACCCTCATCAGTCGTTGTCCCCCTCTGGTTTTACCCCCAAGTGACGGGCCAAGGCGTCGGTCCAGGCGGGCAGCCCGGCCGGGTACACCCGCCGCAAGCGCCGGCAGTCCAAGACCGAGTATTCCGGCCGCCGGGCCGGCAGGCCCAGCTCCCGGCTGTCCACCGGCTCCGCCAGGGCCGGGTCCAGGCCGGCCAGCTCCAGGGCCCGGACCACCAGGCCGAAGCGCGACACCTGTCCCTGGTTCACCAGGTGCAGGATGCCGGTGACCCGCCGCCGGGCCAGCTCCAGCAACACCGGGGCCAGGTCCCGGCTGTAGCTGGGGCTACCCACCTGGTCGGTCACCACCCGCAGTTTCTCTCCCCGGCGCGCCCGCGCCAGCATTTTATCGACCATGGTGGGCTTGGCCGGTCCAAATACCCAGGCCACGCGCACCACCAGGCACTGGTCCCAGGCCGCGGCCGCCCGCCTCTCCCCGGCCAGCTTGGAGCGGCCGTAGTGGTTCAGCGGGGCCGGCGGGTCGCTCTCGCTGATGGGCCGGCGGTGACCCGGGCCAAAGACGAAGTCGGTGGACAGGTGCACCAGGTGGGCCCCCACCCGGGCGCAGGCTGCGGCCAGGGCCTCGGGTCCCGCGGCGTTGACGGCCATGGCCAGCTCGGGCTGGGACTCGCAGGCGTCCACGTCGGTGAAGCCGGCGCAGTTGATCACCGCCGCCGGCCGGGTGCGCTCCAGCAGCCGCTGCATACTGCGGGGCCGGGTGAGATCGAACTCCCGGCGTCCCCCGGCCGGGGCGAGATACCGCCCGCCGCTGGCGGCCATCACCGCCCGGCCCACCAGCCCGGTGTGGCCCAGGACCAGAACCTTGTCAGCGGCCATCATACATCTTTTGGTAATACTCCCGGTAGGCGCCGGAAGTCACCGCCCGGCACCACTCGGGGTTGTCCACGTACCACCCGATGGTGTCGGCCAGGCCGTCTTTGAAGTTCACCCGGGGGGCGAAGCCCAGCTCCTGCACCAGGCGGGAGGTGTCCAGGGCGTAGCGCCGGTCGTGGCCCGGCCGGTCGTTCACATGCTTGATCAGCCCCATCATCTCCTGGGGCGGCCGCCCAGCGCGCTCGGCCACCAGGGCCAGGACCAGGCGTACCACCTCCAGGTTGGAGCGTTGGCTGTCGGCCCCCACGTTGTAGACCCGGCCGGGCGCGCCGCCGCGCAGCACCAGGTCGTGAGCCCGGCAGTTGTCGCTGACGTGTATCCAGTCGCGCACGTGGCGGCCGTCACCGTACAGGGGCAGCTCGCGGCCGGCCAGGGCGTTTAGGATCATCAAGGGAATGAGCTTTTCCGGGAACTGGTTGGGGCCGTAGTTGTTGCAGCTACGGGTGATCATCACCGGCAGGCCGTAGGTGTGATAGTAGGCCAGGGCCAGGTGGTCGGCGGCCGCCTTGGAGGCGCTGTAAGGACTGCGCGGGGCCAGGGGCCAGTCTTCGTCAAAGCGGCGGGGGTCATCCAGCTCCAGGGCGCCGTAGACCTCGTCGGTGGAGACCAGCACCAGGCGCCGGTCCTGCCGGCCCGACCAAGCCCGGCGGGCCGCCTCCAGCAGGGTCTGGGCGCCCCACAGGTTGGTGCGCATAAACGCCTGGGGATCGTCGATGGAGCGGTCCACGTGGGTCTGGGCCGCGAAATGCACCACCGCCTCGGCCTGGTCCACCAGTTGGGCCACCAACGCGTCGTCGGTGACATCGCCCTTAACGAACCGGTAGCGCCGGGCCTGCTCCTCCGGTAGGTCGGCCAGGTTGGCCAGGTTGCCGGCATAGGTGAGCGCGTCGAGGTTTAGCACCTCGTCGTCGGTGTGGTGGGCCAGGATATGGCGCACAAAGTGGGACCCGATGAAACCCGCTGCGCCCGTTACCAGAATACGCAAGCTAACTCCCCTGCTTAACGGTAAAAAACCCTTACCGGCGCCGGCTGATTATCCCAAAGGGGACCGGCCAAGTCAAGATTGCCCGGTTGCCGCGACCCCGGGCCTGTGCTAGAAAAAAGTTTATCCCTCAGCAGGAGACCTCATGGAGCAACAGGATCATTGCCATTATCACCCCGAGAGGCCCTCGGTGGTCAACTGCCAAAAAATGGGCTACGGGCTCTGCCAGCACTGCCTGGAGCACGACCCCCAGTGCGCCCAGCCCCGGCAACACTGCAAGTTCCGCGAACAATGCGTTATCTTCTTTAGATACAAAGAGGCCCGGCGCCAACGGGCCAGAGCGGGAGATATGTCATGAGCCAAAAGCAGCCAGACTACGCCGAGTTCATCAAGGCCCTGCCCCAGCCCGATATCCCTTTTGAAGGGGTGGAGGCCCACCTGCTCGCCGCCCCCCAGGCCCAGGCGGTCTTTTTTTCGCTGCCGGCCGGGGCTTCGGTGCCGCCGCACAGCCACTGCGCCCAGTGGGGTATCGTGGTCGACGGCGAGCTGGAGTTGACCATCGGTGGAGCGACCCGGACCCTGCGCCGGGGCGACACCTACCACATCGCCGACGGCGAGGAACACAGCGCCCGGGTCATCACCCGCTGCTTGGCCATCGACGTCTTCGACGACCCCAACCGCTACCAGGCCAAATAAAGCCCTTGCCGCGGACCGCAAACGGGCCGCACCCCCCCGCCAGGGCCCGGTGGGCTACGTCCCTGCTGACGGTCGCGAGGCAAAAGCAGAGGGCTTTCTAGCCCGGCAACTGTGCCGAAATACCATGGTCTTACCGAGGGCTCCGGCCGGTGCGGTGTGGCCCGCCTTGACTTTCCATCACCAAACAACAAGACAATCAGCATGTTACGCCTGCCGTACCGGCAAAGGCGCCGGACGGCCAAGTTTTCCTGCAATATGTTACCGGCCTGGAGGACTTGTTCTCACTATGTTTCTATAATGGGACTTGCGCTCAATTTTTTGTTGCTATATAGTGGAAAATATGTACGGCGTCAAAAATAGCGCATCGGTTAGAACATGGCTTTTACCGGGATTAGGCGCAAATGAAGTTGCAAAGCCAACAGGACAATCGTCAGGAATCCCTTCACGAAGAACAGTTCCTGGCCAGCAAGGAGTATTTCCAAAACCTGGTATCGCTGTGCCCGGATGCTATCGTAGGTATCGCCCGTGACGGCACCATCATATTATTCAACGAGGCCGCCGAACGTCTAAGCGGCTTCAGCGCCCGGGAAGTAATCAACCGGGTTAACATCGGCAACCTGTTTTACAAATCCATGGACGACGCCCGTGAGCTGAAGCGCAAGATATACTCGGACGACTACGGCGGTCCCGGCTGCCTGGACGAGTTGGAGATCGAGATACGACACCGCTCCGGCCACCGGGTTCCCATCCGTTTGTCGGCTACCCTGCTCTTTGAAAACGGTAAAGAAGTGGGCAGCGTGGGCTTTTTCCACGACCTGAGCCTGCGCAAGCAAATGGAGCGCGAGCTGCGCCAACTCTCCATCACCTGCAGCCTCACCAGCCTCTACAACCGGCGTCATTTTTACTGCGTGGTGAGCGATGAGATTCGGCGCAGTGAACGTTACGGCCGGCCGCTTAGCCTCGTCTATTTCGACCTGGACCATTTCAAGCCGTTCAACGACACTTTAGGCCACCAGGAAGGGGACAACGTACTGCGCCTGGTAGCTACCTGCGCCAGCCAATCGTTCCGGTCCCACGACCACCTTTTCCGCATGGGCGGTGACGAGTTCGTGGTACTAATGGTGGAAACCGCCATCGCCCGGGCGGTGAAGGCCGCCGAGCGTTTCCGGTTGAATTTCAACCGGCAATGGGCCAAGGTCATGCCGGCCCACAAGAGCAATAACGTCAAGCCAGTGACCATCAGCCTGGGGGTGGCCCAGTTGGTGGAAGGTGAACGGCACGACGGGCTTTTAAAGCGGGCCGACCTGGCCATGTACGAAGCCAAGAGAGCCGGTGGTGATCGCCTGGTCCGCGCCGCCTCCAGCATCGGCCATCACGAACCCTGATAACCGCAACCCGATTATTTGCACTTGGAGCGAAGCATGAGACCAGCCGCCTGGCCCAGGACCATGCTGTTGGTTCTACTGGTTAGTCTGTGGGCCGCCGTGGCCGAGGCCGCGCCCCGGTCGATCATCTTCCTCACCACCTCGGACCTGCAAAGCCAACTGGAGCCCTACGTCATCACCCTGCGCGCCGGCGGGAAAACCCGCAAGGTGCGCGCCGGCGGCATGGCCCGCCTGGCCGCGGTGATCAAGGCGGTAAAGGCGGCCCATCCCGACCGGGTCCTGGCGGTGACCACCGGCGACGACCTCATGGGCAAGTACTTCATGACCTTCAAGGGCCAGGCCACTTACCGGGTGCTAACCGCCGCCGGCATCGACCTGGGCACCCTGGGCAACCACGAGTTCGACCTGGGGGTCAAGGTCCTGGGCCGCGGCCTGGGCTACCTGGGCTACCGCCTGGTGGTGAGCAACATGATCGCCTCGGGGCCGGACCATCCCCTGGCCCGGCACTACCGCGACCACCTTATCATCACCCGGAGCGGGGTGAAGATCGGCTTCTTCGGGCTGATGACCCCGGACTTGGTGTCCATCGCCAAGACCGGCTCCCACATCCGGGTGAAGCAGGACCTGGCCGCCACGGCCCGCCGCCGCATCAAGCTGCTGCGCTCCCAGGGGGCCCAACTGGTGGTGGCCCTCACCCACATCGGCCTGGACCAGGACAAGTACCTGGCCAGCCGGGTAGCCGGCCTGGACGTGATCCTCGGCGCGCACAGCCACGACCTGCTGTTGGCCGGCCAGGAGGCGGTGGTCCAGCGCCCGGACGGCGGGCGCTGCATCATCGTGCAGACCGGCACCCGGGGCGCCTACCTGGGCCGGCTGTACCTGGACTGCGACGGCGGCCGGGTGGTCTCCTACCGTTGGGACCCCTTGCTGCTGGACGCCAAGATAAAGCCCGATCCCCAGGTGACCGCCTTGATAGATGGCTACCGGGCCAAGCTGCCGCCGGCCCGGGTGCTGGCCAAGTTGGCCCATCCACTGGACTGTCGCTCGGCCACGGTGCGCGGCGGCGAGGCCCCGGTGGGCGATATCGTGTGCGACATCATGCGCTATCGCACCGGCGCCGACGTGGCCCTGCAAAACGGCGGCGGCATCCGGGGCAACCGGATCATTCCGGCCGGCCCCCTCACCACCGACGACGTGGCCACCATGTTCCCCTTTGGCAACAGCATCACCCTGCTCAGGATCGAGGGCCGCTATATCCGCCTGGCCCTGGAGTGGGGGGTGTCGGCCCTGCCGGACAAGAGCGGGCGCTTTCTGCAGGTCTCGGGGCTGCGCTACTGGGTGAACCCCAGGGCGACGGCCATGCGCATCAAGAAGGGCCCCGACGGCAAGGCCATCGGCGTGGCCCGCCCGGGCGAGCGGGTGACCAAGGTGTTGGTCTCCGACCGCCGGGGAGGCTGGGTTCCCCTGGATGACCGCAAGGTCTACAGCGTGGCCACTAACACCTACCTGGCCGCCGGCGGCGACGGCTACTTCATGCTGGGCCGCGCCCAAAAGCGCCGCAACACCTACCTGTCGTTAAAGAGCCTGGTGGAGTCGGTGCTGGCCGCTGGCCACCAACCCAAGGCCGCCGGCCAGGGCCGTATCATCTTTGTCGGAAAATAGGACGGACCGTCCCCCCGGGACGACGGTCGCCCGCCTCCCGATGGGTGGTTTTTAAGCCGCCGCGGCCGTGGCGGTTTTAAGGCCGGCGAAAGAGGAACTCGCGCAGGCCGTTGCGATACAGGTAGGAGCCGATCGGCTTAAAGGCCGAGAGCCGGGCCAGTATCTCGCGGTTCTGGCGCAGGTACCACTTCAGGCGCAGGTGGGGCTGGGGGCGCACCGTTACCTGGTGCTCGGGACCGATAACAAATGAATGCACCTCCGGTCCGCCGGTGTGTTCATCCAGGGCGAAGACCACCAAGTGGCCGCCGGGGCGCAGCAGCCCCATGGTCAACCGCACCAGGGAGGCCAACTCCTGGTTGGGCAACCGGTCGGGCAGGTCCCAGACCACGATGCCGTCAAAGCTGGCGGCGGGATAGTCCACGTGCCGCCAGAGCTTTTCTATGCCCAGGCCCCGGCCCTGGTCTCGCATCAGGCGTAAAAACAGGTCACAGACGTAGAGCCGGTGCACCCGCCGGGCCCAATAGCTGATATTCTCACCGCACACCGGTCCCACGTCCAGCACCTCGGGCCGGTCCATCTCCTGCAGCCACTGTCCGAAACGGGCCAGAGTGGTGCTGGTGTAGGATTCGATGGGCGCCACGTCTGCGGGGCCTTCCCCGTAGTCGCGGGCCGCGCCGCTGTAGGCGCTCAAGGGCTAGCTTCCCCCGCCCTGCTGCTTACCGGCCACGCCCAGCCCCTCCTTGGAGCTCGGTCCGGCCGGTTTATCGGCATGGGCGTTTAGCGGGGTGGGTTTCTTCTGGGCCTCGCGTTCCAGCTCAATTACCGCCTTGAGGAAGGCGCCGTCCTCCACCGAGATACGGCGGGCCTTGATCTCCCCGGTGAAATCGGCCTCGCGGGTAATCTCCACTTTGCCGGCGGCTTTGATGTTGCCGATGAGCTGACCGCTGATAGTCACGTTCTCGGCGTCTATCTCGGCCTCGACTTTGCCCTTGGGCCCCACCGTGAGGTGGTGGGCCTGCAGGGAGATGCTGCCCTTGACCGACCCCTCGATGATCAGGTCTTCCTTGCCGCGGATATCGCCCTCGATGGCGATGTGCTCACCTATCACCGTGCGCTGCGGCGCGGTGGGGGTGGTGGATACCGCCGGACTGGAGCGGACCGGTTGGTGCTCTTCCCTGGGCGAAGATGATTTCCTCAACATCACAACCCCTTTATTCAATAACCTTGCTTAACATTCGCCCCCGACAATCGCTCGATCGCCAAGGGAACCATCACCTGGTAATCGTCCCAAGCATATTATATTACGTTTTCAGGCAACTAAAAGAAAAGCCCAAAATAATACGCCGCTCTTGCGGCTGCCTCCCGGCGGTTGACAGCCGTAGAGCCTACGGTTACCTAATAGGTTTCCATTTACGCGCAAACGCAGGACCGGGAGGACCAGGTGATCAAACGTTGGTCGGCCCCCAACGGCTACCGGCAGGTGCTGGCCATAAGCCTGCCCCTGGTGGCCTCCATGTCCAGCCAGACGGTCATGCAGTTCGTGGACCGGCTGTTCTTGGCCCACTACTCGGTGGAGGCCATCGCCGCCGCGGTGCCCGGCGGTATGCTCAGCTTCCTGCTCAGCAGCGTTTTTCTCGGGGTGGCCGGCTATATTAGCACCTTCGTGGCCCAGTACATCGGGGCCGGTTCGCCGGACCGGGTGGGGGCATCCCTGTGGCAGGGCATCTACTTCTGTTTCATCTCCGGCGCCGTGCTGGCCGGGCTCTCTTTCTTGGCCGACCCCATCTTCGAGCTGGCCGGGCATGCCCCGGAGGTGCGCCCCCTGGAGGCGATCTATTTCCAGGTGCTCACCGCCGGCGCGGTTTTCAACCTGCTCACCTGGGGCCTGGGCGCATTTTACCTGGGCCAGGGGCTGACCAAAACGGTGATGATCGTCAACTTCATCGGCATGGGTCTGAACATCCCCCTGGACTACGCCCTCATCAACGGCTGGTGGATACTGCCCGAGTGGGGCATCGTCGGCGCGGCGGTGGCCACGGTGGCCTCCCAGGCGGTGATGGTGGGCCTCTATGGGCTGTTCATCTTCCGGCCGGAAAACGACCGCCGTTTCGGCGTGTGGCGAAACCGCGCCTGGGACGGCGAGCTGATGCGCCGCCTGCTGCGTTTTGGCCTGCCCAACGGCATCCAGTTTTTCGTACAGATCGCCGCCTTCGCCTTCTTCTTCCTGATCATCGGCCGGCTGGGCACCGATGAGCTGGCCGCCAGCAACATCGTTTTTTCCCTGGACCACCTGGCCTTCCTGCCCATGGTGGGGTTCCACATGGGGGCCGTGGTCTTGGTGGGCCAGGCCATCGGGGCCGGCCGGCCGGCCGACGCCGCCGCGGCCACCACCAGCACCCTGCATCTCACCTGGGTCTGGGTGGGGCTGGTGGGCCTCTTGTTCGCGGCGTTCCCCGGCTGGCTCATGGATTTGTTCCGCGCCCGGACCTGCGACGCGGCCGGCTTTGCCGGCATCCGCGAGATGGGCGTTTTGCTGCTGCGCTTCGTGGCCATGTACGTGGTCTTCGATGGCACCAGCCTGGTCTACTCGGCGGCGCTCAAGGGAGCCGGCGACACCAGTTTCGTGATGAAGATGGTGGCGGCGCTCTCGCTGGGGGTGATGGTGCTACCCACCTACTTGGTCGTCGTGTGGCTCGGCGGCGGGGTGGTCTGGGCCTGGCTCTTGGCCACCGCTTACCTCATGGTCCTGTGCACCGCCTTTTACCTGCGCTACCGCTATGGCCCCTGGCGCACCATGAGCGTTATCGAGCCGGCGGCCGCGGCCCACTAAGACGTCCCCAGGGTTGGACTCTCTCGCGTGTACCCCGGGGCGGGGCTACTCCCCCGGCTCCCGGCCGAAGCAGAGCATCTCGATGAGATTGGCGGCGATGCGATAGGTGCGGTCCGGCGGCTCGGTCAGCCGAGGGTTGAACTCGGTGACGTCCAGGCCCACCAGCTCCAGGCCGCCGGCCAGGGCTCCGGCGATGGCCCGGGCCAAGCCGTAGATCTGCTTTTCGCCCAGGCCCTGCCAGTTGCGGAAGCGCACCCCCTCCAGGGCACTGAGCGCGCCGATATCCATGTCGATGGACACGTAGACATAGGGCGTCTTCACCTGGCCCAACACGGCGGCCAGCTTGCCGGCCCCACCGGCCAGGTCTTTCTTGGTGAGGATGCGTGCGCCCTGGCGGCGCAGGCCGGAGTAGACGCGGGTGAAGTCCTGGATGCGCGGGTCCTTGATGCGAAAGGCGCGCTTGGGCGGGTAGTCGCTTATGCCGGCCACGATGAGGTTCTTGGCCGGCAGGACCCCGTCGTCGATGAGATGGTGCAGAAACGAGCTGGCGTTGTAGGAGTCCGGGCGGCCGGTGATAAAGGGATCGCGGGGGTCGTAGACCGACTGGGGGTTGGTCTCCAGGTCGTAGGCAATGGCCCCGGCGGTGATCGGCGTGGGCACCGCGTCCAGGTGGCTGTCGAGCACCACGCAGGTGATGTTCCCGCCGCCGTAGCGCCGGGCCAGGCGCTCCAGCACCCCGCCGGTGAGGCTGTGGTCCACCGCGATGAGGCAGGGCACCGCGTCGGCCGCATGTTCATCGACCATCTGGCCCAGGGCCTCGGCCGCCGCCCGGCAGCCCTGGCCGTCGATGAACTGCACGAAGTTGTCCACCACCACCACGCCCAACTCGCTGGCCGGGGGCACGGGACGCAGCCAGGGCGGCACCGCCAGGCATCCGGCCTCGCGCCAGGCCGACGGCTCCACCTCGTCGCGGATCAAGGCCAACACCCAGGCGTAGGGGTCGTCGCGACCCGCACCGCTACCGGCGCGGGCCTGCTTTTGGTCCACCGCCTCCTGCCGTTCGTCCGGGTCCAGGGGGCAGCCGAGAAAGACTATGGTTTTGTCCTTGGCTGAGCTCATGGTGCGTCTAGGATATGGCCTTGCGGGGCGCCTTGCAAATAAAACCCCCGTGACCAGCTCTGGGCCACGGGGGCGGCAATAGGGAGAAGGTTAGCGGTTTTCATGCCGGGCCGGCGAGCCTGTCGGCCGGGTTCCCAAACCACCGGCCGCCATCAAAGCCAGCCAGCGGCTCGCTACTCGCTTTGGAGGCCGAAGTAGTCGTCGCGCGCCTTGCGAAGCTGCTTGAGGTTCTCGACCGGCGACTGGGGAGCCACACCGCAACCGGGGCACAGGAAGTCGGTGCCGTTCTCCAGGGCCCGGCGCGCCTCGTCGTAGCACTCCTGGGGCGTGCCGTTGAACAGGGTGGTGGCGGTGGCCACGTTGCCAAATACCCGCACGTCCTTGGCGTGGGCCTTTTCCACCGCGGCCTTCATGTCGGCCTTTTCCTCGATGGAGATGCCCTTGACCCCGGTGTCGCACATCATGTCGATGACCGGGTCGGTGTTGGCGCAGATGTGCAGCACCGCCGGTCCCTTGAGGGCCGCGACGATCTCCTGCTCCAGGGGCAGCACGATCTTCTTGTACATACGGGGGCTCAGCAGGGCCGGGCCGGAGGTGGGCTCGGCGAATACGTAGTAGTCCACGCCCTGGTCAAAGGCCCAATTGGCCGCGGCGATGGCCGCCTGCTTGGCCACCTCCAGCACCCGGGCCACCTTGCCCTTGTCTTTGAAGCACCAGCGCATGAACAGCTCGGTGCCCACCAGGTTGGCGGCCAGGGTGAAGGCCCCTTCGGACTCGCCGAAGATGACCATCTCGTCGCCCACCTCTTGCTTGAGCATCTGGATTTGGGGCCCGTACACGTCGGGGAAACGCCCCCGCTGCAGGAAATCGGAGGGGAACTCCAAATCGTCGAGGTTGTCGGCGTTGTAGGGGTGGCCCTTGACGAAATACTGGGTGTCGCGGGTGGGAGCGCCCAGCTCCACGCCCATGGCCTCGCTCAAGGGAATGATGTCCCAGCCCATGGCCTTGACCCACTCCCAGCCCACCAGCTTGGTGGGGACCTTGGCCCAGTCGGCCATGACCCGGGCGTCGGTGTCGGCCTCGGGCCGTTCTTTGCCGATGGAATCGCCGAAGGCCATCACCGCGTAGGTGGTAGTGGACCCCACCGGGGTGATGTCCACGTCTTCGCCGTTGAACTTTGCCAGAAACCTCTCTTTGAGATTCATGATAAAACCCCTTGGTCGTGGTTGATTAACATGGACCCACCCGCCGCGACGGGCCCGGCGCCGCCGGTTATTGGTCCAACACCTCGTCGGGGACCACCCCCCGCAGGTGCGGGAAGTCGTCGGTCATGTGCGGTATCTGCATGGACTCCATGAACTGCCGTTCGAAGTCCTCCTCCACGGTGAGCTCGATATACTCCACGTTGCGGGCGATCCAGTTGGCCACGTCGCGCTGCTCGCGGTCCAGCAGGACGATGCGCGCACCGTCGCCGGCCGCGTTGCCCACGCTGCTCACCTGCTCCAGGTCGCAGTCGGGGAACAGGCCCATGATCAGGGCCTTTTCCTTGTCCACGTGGGTGCCAAAGGCCCCGGCGATCTTGATCACGTCAACCTTTTCAATGCCCATGCGGCGCATCATCAGCTTGCAGCCGGTGTAGAGAGCGCCCTTGCCCAGTTGGATTTGGCGGATGTCTTTTTGGGTGATGACCACGTCCTTGTCGATGGAGGTCTCTTCGGCCCAGGCGATGACGAACTCTTTTTGACGGGGGTTGTCCGGGTTTTTGCGGAAGCGCTCGGACTTCTGCTTGGGATTGAAACGGCCGCTTTTGAGGATCACGCCGGCGCGGTAGAGCTCGGCCAGCACGTCGAGGATGCCCGAGCCGCAGATGCCCTTGGTCTGCATCTCCTTGGGCTGGGAGTAGCTCTTCCAGGCGTCGCGGCCGATGACCTTGTAGTCCACCTCGTGGGTCTCGGGGTCGATCTTGATGCGCTCGATGGCCCCAGGCGCGGCCCGCATGCCGCAGGAGAGCTGGGCGCCCTCCAGGGCCGGGCCGGTGGCGCAGGAGGAGCTGATGAGCTTCTCGCGGTTGCCCAGCACCAGTTCGCCGTTGGTGCCGATGTCGATGATGAGCTGCATCTCCTCGCCCTGGTCCGGGCGTTCGGCCACCAGCACGCAGACGTTGTCGGCGCCCACGAAGCCGGCCTCGTTGGGCAGCACGAAGACGTAGGAGGATTTATTGATGCGCAGGCCCAGGTCGCGAGCCTTGATGTCCAGGCTGCGGTGCACCACCGGCGGGAAGGGGGCCAGGCCCACGTAGCTGGGGTCGAGCTGCAGCAGGATGTGGTGCATGGCGGTGTTGCAGCCGATGGTGAGGTCCATGACGTCTTCGGGCTGCAGGCGCAGGTAGGTCTTACCTTCTTCCGGGGCCTCCACCATCACCGGCTGGCCGTTTTCATCCTTGACCACCTTGCCGTCGGCGTCTTTTTGCTTGACCAACGGCGGGTAGGTGCGCTGGCAGGCCTGTTCCACCAGTTGGTTGAGCCCGTCGATGATGTCGGCGCTCATGCGCTCCAGGCCGCCGGGGTTTTGCATGTGGTAGGTGATGCGGGCCATGACGTCCTCGCCGTACTTGCACTGCGGGTTCATCATGGACACCGTGTCGAGCACCTCCATGGTGCGCATGTTGCAGAAGTAGGCGGCCACCGTGGTGGTGCCCACGTCGATGCCCAGGCCGTAATAGTCTTCCACCTGGCCCGGCCACACCTTGATTATCTCGCGGTCGTTCCACACCGCCACGGTCACCTGCCACTGGCCCTCGCGGATGGCGCCGGGCAGTTGGCGCAGGGTGAACCAGTCGATGTCCAGCCCGCTGAGGCCGTGCTCTTTCTCCAGGGCCTGGGTCATGCGCTCGAAGTCGCCCAGGGGGTCTTCGAAGGTGGGCGGGGTCATCTGCACGGTGTAGAGCTTCACCGCGGGGTTCCAGTTGATGGGGATGTCGCGGGCGGCCTTGGAGACCACCTGCTTGCCGGCCCGGGACTCCTCGGGCACAAAGACCAGCAGGTCGCCCTGCACCTGGGCCACGCAGCCCAGGCGGAAGCCCTGTTCCTTTTCCGCCGCGGTGATGAACTTGTCCTCTTCCTCTTGCCACGGCGAGGCATGCTCCAGGGAAGACTCTATGCCGTACTTTTCAAAGCGCCCCTGCTCCAGGCGCACCTTGCATTTGCCGCATACCTTTTTTTCGCCGCACAGGGCCTCGATATCCACGCCCAGGCGGCGTGAGGCCTCGATAATACTGATGCCCTTTTCCACTTCACCCCGGCGCCCGGAGGGTTGGAAGATAACTTTCGCCTTTTCATCGCTGCCCATGGACACTCAACTCCAATGCCATAAATGAATTACCGGTCGTGTAACGCGCAGCCGGCGCGGGACCTCCGGGGGCCATCCCCCGGCCGGGCCCCGGCCCCGGCCGCCGGGCGCACCGGGGGTCTAGTCCTGCAGTTTGCGCAGTTGGGACACCATCTTCACCGCTTCCTGCACCGCGTTGCCCGCGGTCTCGGCGTAGCCGTCGGCCCCAAAGAGCTTGGTGACGTCGTCGGTGACCGGTGCGCCGCCCAACATGATCTTCACGTTGGGGTTCTTGGCCTTGATCATCTCCACCACCTTTTCCATGCCCATCATAGTGGTGGTCATCATGGCCGACAGGGCCACGATCTCGCTGTCGGTGCGCAGTTGCTCCTCGGCGAATTTCTCCAGGGGAACGTCGCGGCCCAGGTCATGCACCGTGAAGCCGGCCACCTCGAACATCATCTTGATGATGTTCTTGCCGATGTCGTGCACGTCGCCCTGCACGGTGCCAATGACCACCTGGCCCTTGGCGCGGCCGCCCAGGTCGGCGGGGTCGATGTGCGGCTTGAGCACGTTTAGCCCCACGTACAGGGCATCGGCGCACATGAGCAGCTCGGGCACGAAGTACTCCTGCTGGTCGTAGAGGTCGCCCACCTCCTCCATGCCGGCGGCCAGTCCGTTCATGATGGCGTCATAAACGTTGCAGCCTTCTTCCAGCACCTTGTTGGCGGTCTCCAGCACCAAGTCCTCGTCCATCTCCACCACGCCCTCGTGGAGCGCCTGGATCAACTCGTCTCTTTTATCGCAAGCCATCTCCTTCTCCTCTCCCTGCTGTCTGGCAATCCATGCGCCCGGGTCGCGCGCCGCCGGGGGCGGCCCTCGGCCGGGCCAGGGGTTTTGGGCCAGGGCGGACCCCTCGCCGCCCATAGGTTCGCCTGTCTTTACAGCCGGCCCACCGCCGCGGTGGGGGCTTTACCATATTTTCGCACCGCGGCCACAAAGGCCTCCATGTTTTCTTTTTTGACGTCGGGCCAGATATCGCAGCCGGGCCACACGGCGTCCACGCCGTCGTCCACGTTGCCCTTGATCACCGCCTCCACGTCGGCCGCCTCGCCCTGCACCAGGGTGCCGTAGGGGTCAAAGCCGCCCAGGAGCAACACCTGGTCGCCGATCTTCTCGCGGGTCTCGGTGAGGGTGTTCTTCTGGTCCACGCTGATGGCCTCGGCCCCGCACTCGTTCATCATGGAGACGATGAGGTCGGTGCCGCCGCAGATGTGGTTTACCCGGGGCGCCTTGAGCGAATCGAAAACCCGGGTGAGGTTGGGCATGATCAGGGTCTTCCACATGCGGGGGCTCAGCAGGTCGGTGCCCGAGCCCATCTCGCGGATATTGATGAAGTCCACCCCCAGCTCTTGGTAGTGCTGGGCCACGGTGATGACCAGGTCGGTCATCTTCTCCAAGAAGGCGGTGACCCGCTCCTTGTCCTTGCGCAGGCCCTTGAGCAACACGTCGAGTTCCATGAGCTGGCCGCCCATGGTGAAGGGGCCCAGTACCCAGCCGCCCACCGCGTACTTGCCGCCCTCATATTCCAGGCAGCGTTTAATGGCGTCGTCCACCACCGGCATACGGCCCTGGTCGAAGATGCCGCTGAAGTCCTCGGGCAGGTCCACCTCGTCCAGGGTGGCCCACTTGGAGGGCACGGTAGGATAGAGGATGCCTTCGGCGTCGGCATAGAGGCTCACCCCGCGGCCCAGGGCCTCGGGCACGGTGCACATGTCGTAGGGCACCACCACGCCGTCGAGGCCGAACATCTCGGCGGTTTTGATGGCCGAGGCGGCCATCAGCTCGCCGGAAGTGTGCACCTCGGCGAAGTTGATGCCCATCTCCTCGATGGCCTGGATGGTGACCATGCCCATGCCGCTGAACAGGGGCATGGTGTCGACTGCTTCCCGATTGAAGAATTTGTTAACCCGCTCTTTGGGAGTCATGCTGGGTCTCCTATGGCTTAAATATTTCATGAACCGCCGGCCGTGGGCCGGCGCTACATCGTTTTCAATTGTTCCACGAACTCGGGGAACAGCTTATACAAAGGATGGTTTTCATCGACGGGCAACTGCTTGGTCTGCCCGAAGACCATGGTGGCCAGGAAGGCGTCGGCCATGGCCACCGCCGGGATGATCCGCGCCGAGCCGGCCATGGGCCCGCTGAAGATCATGTCGTGGTAGGCATAGGCCGACAGGCTCTCCAGGGCGGCGTCGGCCGCGGCCCAGCCCTTGAAGCCCCACTTCTCGCGGGCCGCCTTCCACATGTAGGACCCGTTGGAGGGAGCCGAGGCGGTGGGGAAGCCCCACTTCTCCTTGATCAGCCGGTTGGCCTCGGAGCAGAAGGCGGTGGCCGGCCCGTTCATCACCGAGGTGTCGACAAAGACGCTCTCGAACTCGGCCCCGGCCGCCTCGATGGCGTCGAGCAGGAGTTGGGTTCCGCTGATGCGGCCCGAGGGCATCTGGTTCTCCTGGTCAAAGGCCACCAGCAGCACGTGCTTCACCCCGATGTCGGCGATCTCTTTTATCTCGGTGGCCAGGTCCTGCTCCCACACCGTGAGGCTGTTGTAGAACATGCGGTCCAGCAGCCCTTTTTGAGCGCAGTAGGCCGCGCCCTCCAGCTTGGGCTTCATCACCCAGGCGTCGATGCAAAAGGGCATGGAGCTGTTGTCGGCCACGAAGTCGATAAAAGTCTCGAACTCCTTGCCGGTGTTGGCCACGATGTCGGCCATCACCGGCACCCCGGTCTCCTGGGATATCTTTTCCGCCTCAGACAGGAGCTGGCGGGCCCGGTCCTGGTTAAAGCCGTCCTTGCGCTTGGCGCCCTCGAAAACCTTGTCGCCTTTTTGGAAGATCGACGGTACCACCACGGTGGGATACTGGCCGGGCTGCCCGCCGAACTTGACCCCCCCCACCTGGCATACTTTCTGGTCGGTCGTAAACTGCTGCATGACTCCTCCTTGTTTTCACCGCCGCCCGGCGGCCGTAACCCGTACGGCGAGGCGCAAAGCGCTTATACTGACAAGTGACACTTGATTAGTTCTTCATTATTGATCAGGTCCTCGGAGGTCACCTGGTCCTGGATGATGCTCTTGGTCCCCATGAGGTAGTGGATATCGGCCATCTCCAGGGCCACCCGGAAGTTCTGCTCCACCAGCAACATGGTGAGGTCATGCTCCCGGCACAGGTCGCGCACGATGCGGGCCACGTTTTCCACCAGGATGGGGCTGAGCCCCTGGGAGGGCTCATCCAGCAGCAACAGGCGGGGGTTGCCCATCAGGGCGCGCCCGATGGCCAGCATCTGCTGCTCACCGCCGCTGAGCTTAGCTCCCCCGCCGTGGCGTCTTTCGCCCAGCACCGGGAAGTACTCGTAGACCTTTTCCAGGGTCCAGCCCTCCCGCCCCTCTTCGCAGGGGGGACGAGCGCCCAGGCGCAGGTTTTCCTCCACCGACAGGCCCGGAAAGATGTTGCGCTCCGCCGGCACGTAGGCCACCCCGCTGCAGGCGATGCGGTGGGCTGGCCATCCCCGGGTGTCCTGGTCCCCGATGCGTATGCTGCCGGACCGGGCCGGGGTGAGTCCCATGATGGTCCGCAGGGTGGTGGTTTTGCCCACGCCGTTGCGGCCCAGGATGCAAACCGCCGCGCCGGTCTCAACCTCCAGGGACAGCCCCTGGATCACGTGGCTGCCGCCGTAGTAGGTGTTGACGTCCTCTAGCTTGAGCATAACGGTATGATCCTCGCGGGAGGCGGAAGCCCCCCCTTAATCGGTTTCCAACAACGGGGCCCACTTGGTACTGCCCAGGTAGGCGTCCTTGACGTCGCAGTTGTTGGATATCTCCTGCGGCGGCCCCTCGGCGATTATGCCGCCCTGGTGCAACACCGTGAGCCGGTCGGAGATGGTCATCACCAGCTCCACGTCGTGCTCCACCAACACCACCGCCACCTCCTTGGCCAACTCCTGGATGAGCCGGGCGATGTGGCGGGTCTCCTTGGGCGACATGCCGGCGGTGGGCTCGTCCAAGAGCAACACCTTGGGGTCGCAGGCCAGGGCGATACCCACCTCCACCAGCCGCTGGTCGCCGTAGGCCAGGTTCTCCACCGACTGGTAGGCCACCTCGTTCAGGTTCAGGCGATCCACGATGGACTCGGCCTCCTGGTTGACCTTCTTCAGGCTGGTGCGCCTGGCGAACACCCGCCCCGAGCCGCCCAAGTGCAGTTGCGTGGCGATGCGGATGTTCTCGTAGACCGTGAGCCCCATGAAGATGCTGTTGATCTGAAAGGTGCGACAGATGCCCATGCGCACCCGCTTGTGCACCGAGTAGTTGGTGATGGGCTGGCCGCGGTAAAATACTTCTCCGCCCGAGGCCCCCAGCTTGCCGGTGATCACGTTGATCAGGGTGGTCTTGCCGGCGCCGTTGGGCCCGATGATGGAGCGTAGCTGTTTATCGTAGATATCCAACGACACCAAGTTCAGCGCGGTAACTCCGCCAAAGGTGCGCATCAGGTCTTTGGTGCTGATGATCGGCTCCATGATCACTTGTTCTCCGAAGGCTTGCGTCGCAGCATGGAACTCAGCCCGGCCACGCCTTTGGGCAGGAACAACACCAGGAAGATGACCACCAGCCCCACGTAGATTTCCCAGTGCTCGGTGGCGCTGCTCAGGCAATCCTTGAGCAGGATGAAGATGCCGGCGCCCAGGAAGGGCCCCCACAACGAGCCCATGCCTCCCAGCAGGACCATCATCAACACCTCGGCCCCCTCAAAGGCGTGCATGGTGTCCGGGGCGATGTTGCGCTCCAAGAACATCCACAGGGTGCCGGCCAGGCCGGCCAGGCCACAGGCCACCAACCAACCGATGAGCTTGAAGCGCCGGACGTTGATGCCCACGAAAGAGGCCCGTTCCTCGTTCTCCCGGATGGCCTCCAGCACCGCGCCCAGCGGCGAGTTGACCATCCGGTGGGTGAGGATGAAGGCCACCACCACTATGAACAGGACCAGGTAGTACACGTGCACCGGGTCGGAGGTGTTGCCCAGGTTCCACGGGCCCAGGTTGATGTCAAGGTATGGCACCATCCCCTCTTCGGCCACCTTGGGCAGGCCGTGCTCGATGGCCGCCACCAGTCCGTCGTCGCCGCCGGTTACGTCGTGCCATTTCCAGGCCACGGTGTAATACATCATGCCGAAGGCCATGGTGAGCAGGGCAAAGGCCAGGCCGCCGGTGCGCACCTGTAGCCAGCCCACCGGCCAGGCGATGATCATGGTGAAGACCACCCCCACCAACATGGCCAACCACAGGGACTCGGGATTGACGTTGATGGTGAACAGGCCGGCCGCGTAGGCCGCCAGGCCCAGGTAGGAATTGTGCATGAACGACAGCAGGCCGGTGAAGCCCAGCAGCACGTCCAGGCTCATGGCCAACAGCCCGAAGATCAGGATGCGCGTCCAGAGGTTTTGGTAAAAAGGATTGGTCACCACCAGGGGGAGAACCACCATACCGGCCACCACCAGCACAAACCCGCCCAAAGATAGAGGATGAGCTCCGGACCACCGTCTCAGCAGGCTGCCCGGCGCTTGGTTGGTTCGGTTACTCAAACTTGCCCTCCCCCAAGATGCCGTAAGGTTTGAAGACCAGGATCACCGCCATGAGCATGTAGACGATCACCATGGCGAAGTTGGTGATAACCGCCTCGGCCAGGGCCTGTACAAAGCCCACCAGCAAGGCGGCGACGATAACTCCCCGCAGACTGCCCAGCCCGCCGATGACGATGACCACGAAGGAGCTGATGAGCATATCGTGGCCCATGATGGGCAAGATGGGATAGAGCGGACCCACCAAAAACCCGGCGATGCCGGCCATGACGCAGCCCAGCACAAAGGCGCCCACCCGCACCGCCTTGAGGTTCACGCCCAGGGCGGAGACCATCTCCGGAATGTCGGCCGCCGCCCGCATGTTGATCCCCATGCGGGTGCGGTTGAGCAGGGTCATGAGCAGGCCCATGACCACGGCCACCCCCACCAGCAGGGCGAAGCGGTAGGCCGGGTAGGAGAAATCGCCGATGTATACCGGCTTTTGCAAGAACTCCGGCGGAATGATGTAGTGGGGGGTGTCGCCCCAATTGGCTTTGATCAAGCCGTCAATCAAGAACATCAGGCCATAGGTGAGGATCAGGGTGTAGATCATGGGACGGTCGCGCATCGGCTCGATGAGCACCCGCTCCAACACCCAGCCCACCAGGCCCACCAAGGCCGGCGCCAGGATCAAAGCCAAGAAGAAATTCAGCCCCCCGAACTCGAAGTCCAACCCGAACAGCAACACCTTGCCGGTCACCAGGGTGTAGCCGAAATAGGCCCCCAGGGCATAGAGCGAGCCGTGGGCCAAGTTCATCACCCGGTTGAGCCCGTAGATGATGTTGAGGCCGATGGCCACTATCAAGAACACCCCGCCCAGGACCAGCCCGTTGAGGATTATTTGGATAACCGAAGCCACTGGGCTCCCCTCTTCTTACGCAGAGTCATTGTTTGGTCGTTCAAGCGTGTGCAAAAGGGGGAGGGAAAGGACCCACGCAGCCGAAGGTCTGTCTTTTCCTTTCCCTCCCCCCAGGTAACAACCACTAACGTTCCCTTTGGGACCCCGTCGCCTATTCAGGCGGACCCAGGACCTTGGCCGGGAAGATCTTGATGACCTTCATGTAGACCTTGGCGCCGTAGGGGTTGGCCGGGGCGGCCATGGTCTCGGTGAGCACCGCCGCGTTGCGCATGCAGTTGTCCTTGGCCGAGATGCGCACCACGCCGTAGGGACCGTCGAAGCTGATGCCCCGCAGCGCGGCCGCGACCTTCTTGGCGTCGGTGCTGCCGGCCTTTTCAATGGCGTTGAAGAGGTTCATGGCCCCCACGTAGGAGTGGGCCGCTGCGTCAGACGGAATGGTCTTGAACATCTTCCAGAAGGCGGCGTTCCACTTCTTGGCCTTGGGATTGAAGCGTTGCAGGTCCCAGGCGTAGTCCGAAGCGCCGAAGATGCCGTAGGTGGCCGATCCACCCTCTTCCAGCTCCAAGGGACCCGGGGCCGCGCCGGAGACCAGGCGGCAGGTCTTCATCAGGCCGAAGTCGGTGGCCTGCTTGGCGAAGTGGGGGATGACGTTGGTGATCAAGGCGATGTAGATGCCGTCGGCTCCGGAGGCCTTGATCTTGGTGAGGTAGGTGGACCAGTCGGTGGTCTTGATGGGCGCCCGGTCGAAGTCCGGGTTCACCACGGTGATGCCGTTGGCCTTGGCCAGCTTGATGAAACGCTGGGCCGCGTCGTGGCCCCAGGAGTAGTCGTGGACCAACACGTAGTACTTGCGCTTCTTCAAATCCGGCGTGGCCAAGATGCCCTGCACGTTGCCCACCGCGGTCTGGTCGTTGGCCAGCTGCCCGCAGCGGAACACCAAGGGATTGAGCCCGTAGAACTTGGTGGTCATGACGTGAGTGGACAAGAACGGAACCTTGAGCTGGTCCATGTTCTTGGCCAGGGCCAGGCCCACACCGGAGGAGAAGACGCCGATCAGGGCCACTACGCCGTCCTTGTAGACCAGCTTCTTGGCCTTGCTGACCGCCACCGCCGGTTTGACCCGGGTGTCCTCCACCACCAGTTGGATGGGACGGCCCAAGATGGTCTTTTTCACGGCCGCGGCCATCTTGATGCCCATGACCATTTCCTGGCCGCCCTGGGCCACGATGCCGGTCAGCGGCACCAGCACGCCGATCTTGACCGGCTTTTTAGCCAGCGCCGCCATCGGCATGGCCAGCGACAGCGCCAGCACTACGGTAAGAGCTAGGACCAAATACTTCTTCATAGAACCCCTCCCTGATAAAAGATTAGCTAGCTCGGAAACCCTCGGGAGCGCGGACCCACCGCGCAAAACCCCGTTTATTGTCCACCCACGGTTGGCTGTCCCCTCCTTTACGCGTTAAATCCCCCCTCGCCGAAATCTTGGGCCGAGTTGCTGTCACTTTTCCGGCAAGGCGCGATCTATCAATTCGGTCAGGTCGTAGAGTTTCATGGCACTGCCGATGGACTTGGCCCCGGCGTTGAGGTTGTAGTGGCAGAAGGGGCAGATGGAGACCATGTCGCTGGCCCCGGCCTCGACCCCCTCGCTGATCCTCTTACCAGCGTTCTTGGTGGCCCAGTCGCCGAAACCGGTCATCACGCCGCCACCACCGCCGCAGCAGTAGGAGTTGGCCCGCACCCGCTTCATCTCCACCACTTCCACCCCGGGGATGGCGGCCAGCAGCTCGCGCGGCTGGTCGTAGAGGCAGTCTTCTTCGCTCAGCTCCAGGTAGGCGCCGGGCCACAGCTCGCTGCCGTCTTCATCGATGATGAACTTGTTGAGGTGACGGCCGGTGTGGCAGGGATCGTGGTAGGTGAAGGTGCCTTCCACCGCGTTTTGCAGGGGCAGCTTGCCCTCTTGCCACAGGCGGTGCAGGTAGTCGGCGGTATGGATCACCTCGATGCCGTCCATGAGCTTGTCGTAGTCGGCGCTGAGGCAGTAGTCTTTTTTGATAGCCCGGTAGCAGCCGGCGCAGGAGGTGATAATGGTCTTCACGCCCTTCTCGTCGGCCATCTGGCGGAAGAGATTGAGGTTGTGCTCGGCCACCCGTTTGAATTCCTCGGCGTCGCCCACCCGCATAGCGGTGGAGCCGCAGCAGACCTCGCTCTCGCCCAGGATGCCGAAGTCCAGCCCCAGCTTTTGGAAGATGGACGCGGTGGCCTGGGGGATGCCCTGGGCCTGCTTGTTGAAGGCGCCGGTGCAGCCGACGAAGAACATGATCTCGGCCGGCTCTTTGTTCAGGTTCTTGATGGGCTTCTTGGCCTTTTTGAACGGCCGGGTCCAGTCGGTGCGCAGGCGGCGCGGCCCCTGGTAGGGGTTGTTGTAGCTCTTCATGGACTGCAGCAGGTTCTTTTGCAGCGGCAGCGGACCCACCCCGGACTCCACCGCCTTGCGGCGCATGGCCTCGAATATCTCGGGGATGTAGGGCTTGTGGTCAAGCTGGCACTGGCTCTGGCAGCCGGCGCAGATGGTGCATTTATAGATGGCCTCCAGGAACTCCGGGTCGGCCAAGTCCAGGGTGCCGTCGAGGATGCCCCGGGCAAAGGCTATCTTGCCCTTGGAAGCCATGTAGCCCTCAAAGCCGAACTCGCTGCCCGAGGGACAGATCTCGCCGCAAGTGGCCGGCGGTCCGAAATCATAGGCCACCCGGCAGGTGCCGCAGGCGGTGCAGCGCCAAATATAGTGTTCCAACTCTTCGAGGCTGGGGATATTCCATTGCATTTTCGCCTCCTCCAAGCGCGGCTTAAGCGCTAAATACCCAGCTTGCCGGGGTTCATGATGTCGTTGGGGTCCAGCATTTCTTTGACACGTTTCAGCAACATCAAGTAGCCCTGGTCGGCGCGTTTGTTGATCTCCTTGGCAAAGTCCACCGGCGGCTTGTAGGGGATGCCGCCCTCGTCCAGGTCCACCCGCAGGCATTCGATGATGGCCTGGCGGGCGTTCTCGGTCTCTTCCTTGGACTGCTTGTTAAAGGGAATCATGGCCCGCAGCATGCCGTAGTGCACCCCGCGGTACATGCTCATGCGCACCGAGGGAGACAGGTTGCGGCCGATGAGGATATCCTTCCACCGGGTGTAGACCGGGGCCCATTTCTTGGCCGGGGTGAAGGTGCCGGGCCAGGAGATGCCGGCCCCGCCCTGCTTGCAGTAGTTCTTGGTGGAGCCCACCACCTGGCTGGGCAACTGGGTGCGGCCGCGCAGGGCCTCCTCGGGGTAGTGGGTCACCTGCACGCTGGTGCCCTTGGCCTGCTCCTCGGCGACCACCTTTTCCCATATCTCCTGGCGCGCGTCGCGTTCCTTCTCGGTCCAGGAAAAGGTGGTGGCGTAGCTGTTCCACTCGGCCGCGTCGTCGGGCTTGGGCTTGTAGGGATAGGGGATGGGCACCTGGGAGAGCCACCAGGAGACCGCGGTGATGTCGTCGCATATCTCGTAGTTGGACAGGTTGAGCATGTAGGAGTACATGTCCTCGACCGTCTCGCACGAGACCGTGAATATCTTGAGCAAGGGCGGCGCCGGGTGCACGTTGACCCCCAGCTTGGTGACCACCCCGGTGGTGCCCAGCCAGCCCTTGAACAGGCCGTCGAGCTTGGGCATGGGCAGGGTGGAGTGCCAGGCGTCTTTTTGGATGGCGCAGGAGCCCACCCGCACCAGCTCGCCGGTGGGCAGCACCACTTCCATGGAGGTGATCTCCTGGCTCTGCAGTCCGTAGCGGGCGTTGAGGCCGCCGATGCCGTGGCTGATGGCGCAGGAGGACACCGAGGCCGAGGGCGGCCCCACCGGCCAGCCGAAGCGCAGGCCCAGCGGGAACAGGGCGTCGGCCAGCTTGGCGTGGGAAACGCCGGGCTCGATCACCGCCACCCCGTCGAGGGGATCGATGTCGATGATCTTGTTCATGCGCTTTAAGTCCAGCAGGATGCCTCCCCGCTCGGGGATGCACAACCCGCCGATGTTGGTGCCGGCGGTGTAGGGGACCACCGGTATCTTTTCCTGGTTGGCAAAGCGCATGATCTCCTGGATCTGCTCGACCTCGGTGGCCATGACCACGTAGTCGGGCATCTTGGGGTCCACAAAGGACATGTCGTAGGAATAGGCGTAACGAATGTGCTTAGCGGCCGACGCGTTGCTTTCGCCCACGATCGACCTAAGCTCCTCAAGGATGGGGTCCAACTGCTTGGCAGCCTCGGCAGTCATGTGACAAATCCTCCCTTGCTAAGGCCCGGTGGCGCCGCCCGGGGGCGGCTCTCGGCTCCCGGCCGGCCGGGAAACCGATGGTTCCAGTGCGGTCGGCCCCGGCGTTGCCCGCCCTGGCGGCCGCGTAGTTTTATTTTGGTTGCCGTGGGCCGGCCGGACCGCGCCGGGTCCGGCCGGCCTCGGTGGGTTCTATTTTTCCTTGGGCAGGGAGGTAATCGTCCCGTCCCAAGTATCGACCTTGCCCACGGTTTCTTCTTCTTCGGAGAACCAGGTCTGGGTCACGCACTTGCTCTCGGTGAAGAAGGCGAAGCCGTCGCGGCCCATCACGTGCAGGTCGCCGAAGAACGACTGCTTGTGGCCGGTGAAGCCGAAGATGCCCAGCGGCACCGGGATGCCCACGTTCACTCCCACCATGCCGGCGTGGGTACGGTAGGCGAACTGGCGGGCGTAGTAGCCGTTTTGGGTGTAGATCACCGAGCCATTGGCAAAGCGGCTGTTGTTCATCAGGGTGAGCCCCTCTTCGAAGCTGTCCACCCGCTTGACGCACAGCACCGGGCCGAAGACCTCCTCGCGGCCCACGCTCATGTCCTCGGTCACCTTGTCCAAGATGGTGGGGCCGATGAAGAAGCCCTTTTCGCATCCCGCCGGCACTTGGGGATTGCGGCCGTCGAGCACCACCTCGGCGCCCTCGTCGATGCCGGTCTGGATCCAGTTTTCCACGAACTGCTGGTGCCCCTGGTTCACCACCGGCCCCATGCCAGTGTCCTTTTCGTAGGCCAGCCCCAGATTGATCTCCGAGGCGTGCTTTTTGAGCAGGGCCACCAACTCGTCGGCGATGGCGTTTTCCACCACGATCACCGGCAGGGCCATGCAGCGCTGGCCGGCGCATCCGGTAAAGGCGTTCATGATGCCCAGGGCGGTGCGCTCCAGCTTGCAGTCGCGCATCACCAGGGCGTGGTTCTTGGCCTCGCACAGGGCCTGCACCCGCTTGCCGTTAGCCGAGGCGGTGGTGTAGATATGCAGTCCCACCTTGGTGGAGCCCACGAAGGTGATGCCCTTGATATCCGGGTGGCGCAGCAGCAGCTCGGCCTCGCCCCGGCCGGCGGTGACCACGTTGATCACGCCGTCGGGAATGCCGGCCTCCTGCCAAAGCTCCATCACCCGCATGGCCGACTGGGGCACGAAGCTGGCCGCCTTGATCACCATGCAGTTGCCGGTGGCCACGCAGATGGGGGTCATCCAGCCGTGGGGGATCATGGCCGGGAAATTCCAGGGCGGGATGCCGGCGAAGACCCCCACCGGTTCGCGGTACAGGGCGGTGTCGTAGTTGGTGGACACCTGCATCAGCGACTCGCCCTTCATCAGGTGGGGCGCGCCGCAGGCGAACTCGACCACCTCGGTGACCTTGAGGATGTCGCCCATGGCCTCCTGGTACTTCTTGCCCATCTCCTTGGCCAGCAGGACGGTGAGCTCCTCCAGGTTCTCATCCAGCAGGTGCTTCATGCGGTAGAGCACCTGCACCCGCTTGCTCACCGGGGTGGTGGACCAGGCGGGGAAGGCCGCCTTGGCCGCGGCCACCGCCTCCTCCACCTCCTCGCTGAGGCACTGGGGAGCCTGGGCGATAACCGCCCCGGTGGAGGGGTTGTAGCAGGGCATGTACACATCGGTGCGGGAGGTCTTCCACCGCCCGCCGGCGTGGTACCTGAGCTTTATCGGGACCTCCCCGCTGATGGGGTCGGCGGGTAGGCTGTCATCGGTAAAGAAGTAGCGATCCTTCTGCGCATCACTCATTTTTCATGCTCCTAAGATCAACGATGCCTTTGAACCGAACGGCCCCAAAGGGGCGATGATTATTCTTCTGTTTCGTCGTCGCGCGGCACCAACATGTATAAATCGCCCGATCCCACCTTGCGCACCAGCAGGCCGCGCCGGCACAGCTCGGGGTCCACCCCGGCCTGGACCAGGGCGGCAGCCTGGTCGCCGGTGGCCGGGATAGCCAGGGCGGTGGTACTGGATGAATCGGTAAACCCCATCTCGGCCGGGTCGAAGGGCGCCTTGCCGGTTACCTTGGACAGGTAGTCACCCACTTCCAGGAGGTCCTGGGTTATCTCGCGCCGCGCCGCCTCGGCGTCACGGCGTACCAGACACTCCAGGATGCTGCGGTGGGCGTCGCGTACATTGACGAAGAACTCGTCATCCAGATCAAGCTGGATCTTGAAGTCCTTAACCAGGCTGTCGAGGAAGTCCATTATAAGAATAAGGATGGGGTTTTGGGTCATGCGGGCCAGGTAGCGGTGAAACCCGATCTCGCGGGTCAGCTCACTGCCCAGGTCTTCGCCATCTCCCTCGATCATCTGCTCTAGCCGCTGGCGGTCGCGGTCGGTCATGGACAGGGCGGCCATGTGGGCCACCCAGGGCTCCAGCATGAAACGCACCATGGTGATCTCTTTGATGGAGACCGACTTGAAGTGCAGGAAGTTCATGATGCCGTGGATGGTGGTCTTCATCTCCACTTCGGATATGAAGACCCCGCCGCCGATGCCCTGGCGAATCTCCACCAGGCCCATGGCTTCCAACACCCTGAGCGCCTCGCGCATGGTGCCCTTGCTCACGCCGAACTGGGCCACCAATTCCTTTTCAGAGGCCAGGCGGTCACCGGGCTTGAGTCGGCCGGAGAGCACCGCGTCGCGCACTTGGTCTATGATGCGGTCAGAGACTCTCTCGGGCTTGGTCGCTGTTTGAAATTGCAAATCGAATATTCCCCAACTACGAAAGGCTTATTGTTTACGGCGCACCGCCTTTTTTCCCGTACGGTGGCCGTGGCTCTTACGAGGCTCGCGATCAAGGCCCGCGCCGCCAAAACAGCGCCCAACCTGGCCCCAGGACGGCGTCCGTGGCGTCCCGAGACAGCGCCCCCCGAGCCCCGAGACAGCGCCCGATCTAACCTAGGGACAACATCCAACGCCGGCCCTCGGCACCGACCGTCGCGGTGAAACAAAATCACCATAGCAGAGCGCCTCCCCTGATTGTCAAGTAAATTATTATGATCTTTAGAATCATTACGAACTATATGTAAGGCTATTTAAGATAACATATTGATATACTTATTTATTTAATTGACTTAGGCAATTTAGCTTTTCCGCGTCCCTGGAATCCGGACCGCCAAGTCCCAAAATGCCCCACATTCGGGCTACCGTGCCTACGCGAGTCCGTTATTGCATAATTCGCGTATTTATTTGATATTAATGGGATTTAATTTATATATTTTAATAATACCCGATTGGAGGGTTTTGGGGCTGCCGGTCACAGGGGCAATCAATTATAACCTTTAGGCTATTTTTGGGTTGACTTGCCCGGCGTCGCCATTTTAGCATGGTTGCCTGGAACGCCCGGTGCAGGGAGGTGGCCGGGCTTCTTAGCAATGCCACCGCACACCCCACCTCCGCCGCGAGGAACCTGGATCATGGGAGTCAAGATCGATCCGTTGAAGTGCAACGCCTGCATGGCCTGCGAGTTGGCCTGCGGCTACCACCGCGACGACGCCTTCGCCCTGCTCTCTTCTTGCGTGGTGCTCTACCGAGCCAAGGACCGCAAGGACTATTACGGGGTGATGCTCAAGGAAGAAGAAAGCCTGATCATCGCCCGGCCCGAGGGGCTGGAAGTAAACCGCATCGGCGCGGTGGACGAGGGCAGCTCCGACAAGGGCGACGCCTCGGCCAAGCCCATGCTGCTGCGGGAGGCCTGCGACCTCTGCGATGATCGCGACGACGGGCCCCTGTGCCAGCAAATGTGCCCGGTGGGGGCCATCTATCAAGATTAGGGCGGCATGGCCGAGCACCACGCGCTTAAACTCTGCGGCCGGGACCAGGGCTGACCAACCAACCGCGGCCCGGCATCACCTGGGGAGTTGAGGATCATGGAATTCCTGTCATCGGACAATGTAGGGGTCTTGGACCTGGCCACCGGCGAAGTGAGCGAGGACGAACTGGCCGAGGACCTGGTAGCCGAAAAAATCGGCGGCGCGGCCATCAACGCATATTTATATGAACAGCACCAGGACGCCGACCCGGTGGTCCTGGGCAGCGGCCTGCTGACCGGCACCCTGGTGCCCGGCACCAGCCTGGGGCTGATGAGCGCCAAGAGTCCGCTCACCGGGGCCTTGTGCCACGTGCCCATCGTGCAGTACGCCGGCATGGAGCTCAAGTACTCCGGCTTCGACTACCTGGTGCTGCGGGGCAAGGCGCCCGAGCCCTCCCTGGTCTGGATTCACGACGGCATCGCCGACGTGGAGCCGGCCGGCGATCTCTGGGGTCAGGACGTATGGCAGACGGTGGACGCCATCCGCTCCAACATGGGCGACGAGATGATCCAGGTGCTGGCCGTGGGCCCGGCGGCCGAAAGGGGCTCGTCCCTGGCCGCGGTGATGAACAACTTCTGGCCCGGGGCCGACCGCTTCGCCCTGGGCAAGGCCCTGGCCGAGCGCAACATCAAGGCCATCGCCATCCGGGGCATGGGCCTTTTGGAGGTGGCCGAGGACGAAGACTTCGTAGAGCGCTGCGTTGAGCTGCTGGCCAAGGTCAAAGAGGGCGCCTGGGCCGGCAAGCAGGGCTTCGCCGACCTGGCCGAGGCCATGGGCCGGCCCGAGGCCGGCGGTTGGCTACAGCCGCTGATCCACCGCAGCCGCGCCTCGTTCAACGTGCCCTTTGCCTACAACTCCTTTGCCATGATCGAAGGCGATCCCTCAGTCCTCACCGAGCCGGATATCGACGAGCCCGGGGTGCTGGTGAGCGATCCCCTGGGGGCGATGGCCCTGCAGGAGCTGGGGCTGGGCGCCGCCGAGGCGGCCGGGCTGCTGCGCGACTGCGCCAAGGACGGCCTGGACGCGGCCAACCTGGCCGCCCTGTGCCAGGCCCAAGGCAAGACCGACGCCGCGGCCATCAGCGCGGCCCTGGCTGACATTGACGGCGAGGTGGCCGCCCCGTCCGGCCCCTTTAGCCCCTGGGCCCCGGCCCAGCCGCTCTTGGCCGACTTTGGCGAGTCCGGCGACGCTTGGTGGCAAAGACGCCAGGCGGTGGCCTACATCATGGGGCTCGACCCCATCTTCGCCCTGATGTCGCCGGAGCTGAGCGAGGAGGTCCTGGTGGAGATGGCCGCCCTGGGCACCGAGCTGGATATCACCGCCGAGACCCTGGACCAGGCGGTGAGCAGCCTACTCGGGTAGGAGGTGGACCCAACAGACTGGTCATGGATCTGTACCAGCCATACACCGCTCGCAACCATGGGCTGGCCCTGGTCCCGGAGCCTGGCGACCGGGCCGGGGGGCTTGCCCCGTGGTCAGGCCATCCCCGTATAGCCGTATACACCGGCGGCGGCAGCTCGCATTCCTGGCTGTGGTTGGTTGAAATCTTCGAGCGCCTGGGTTTCTGGGACCTGGTCTTCGCCGACGAGATCGACGTGGCCCGGGGAGCCCTGGACCAGGTCCAGGTCCTGGCCGTCTCCGGCGGCGACACCTTTGGCATGGCCCGGGCCCTGGGCCCGCGCGGGGCCGCCGGCCTGGAGTCCTTCCTCCGGGCCGGGGGGCTCTACCTGGGCTCCTGCGCCGGGGCCTACCTGCCGCTCAACTCCTCCAAGGAGCCGCTGAATCTTTTCAACTGGGTGCCGGCCAAGATAACCAACCTCAGCCGCCACCTGCCCCGGGCCCGCCAGATGCCCCAAAAGTTCTGCACCCCCTACGGCTGCTCCTACGTGTTCCACCCGGTGCGCGAGGAGACGGTGCTGGAGCCCACCGGGCTGGCGCCTTTTGGCGTCGGTCAAAGCCTGCGCGCGCCGCTCTACGGCGGGCCGGCCATGATCGCCTCCGGCGAGGTGGAGGTGCTGGCCACCTACCAGGGCTTCAGCGAGCGCACCCGTTTCCTGGTGGACCCGGAGTTGGCCCGGCAGACCCTGCTGGGCCGGGCGGCGGTCATACGGTCCCGCCTGGGCCGGGGGTGTTTGTATCTCTTTGGGCCTCACTTCGAGCATCCCGGTTACGCCGAGGCCAACCGCCTGGTGGCCGAGGCCATCTACCACGACCTGGCCCGGACCGGCTGGCCGGGCCGCCAGGCCGCCGCGGCCGAGGTGCCCCGTCCCCTGGAGCCGGGCGTACTGCGGGACCTGCGGCGCCAGGTGAGCAACGCGCGCGTCGTGGCCCTGGGCTTGGAGGACCACCCGGCCCGCTGGAGAATCGGCCGCAAGCTCTACGAGCCGGCCAAGTTCCGGGTGTTTTGCGAGGCCTTGTGGCAGCGGCTGCGCAGCCGGCGGGGAGCTCTCCCCCTGGCCGGCGATCCGGAGGCCGTGGAGGCCCTCACCGCCGCCTGGCGCGCCATCGCCGAGGGTCTGCGCGCCCTGAAGCGGGAGCTGGCCCTGGAGCAAGACACCCAGGCCCGGGCCGAGGCGCTCTTCAGCGCCATCAACCGGGCCACGGCTGATTTCATGGATATCTATTTCCGCAACGCCTACCGCCGGCTCACCGCGCCGGCCCCGTTCCGGCCGGACCCGGCGCCCGGGCGCAGGCTTCCCACGGGGGACAGGCAGAGGAGACAGGCTTGAAACGACGACGCAAAACGCTTTGGGGGGCCGCGCTGCTGGCCCTGGTCTTTACCGCCGGGCTGCCGGCGGGTCCCGGCGCGGCGGCGCTAAAGGGGGCCGAACCCTCCACCTGGTTCGTGGACATGGGGCGCTTTAACCAAGGCGCCCACGCCAGCCTTACCTGCGGGCAGTGCCACCCCAAGCATCTCAAGGCCGGCCAAAAGGGCTCCCAGTTCAAGCATCCCGACATCACCTCGCCGCGCTACCTCAAGGCCCCGGTGCGGCGCGAGTACAACTATCACCTCTGCGCCGACTGCCACCGCACGGCCTGGAAGCGCTACCTGGGCGGGGCCCACGCCGAGGCCATGCGCAGGCAGGCCCAAGACCCGCCCAAGGCCGGGGCCCTGTTGGCTCCCACCTGCGCCGACTGCCACAACCCGCACTACATCCTTGGCGGGCGCGACCGCCTGGCCCTGGGCCGGCGCCAGGTGCGGGTGTGCGGCTCCTGCCACCCGGCCCAGGCAGCCACCTACCGGCAGAGCTACCACGGCAAGGCCGCCGCCAACCTGGGTAACACCCGGGCGGCCTTTTGCACCGACTGCCACGGGGCTCACACCGCCGTCTCGCTCAAGGACCCCACCGTGGCCATCCAGGCCTGCCGGCGCTGCCACCTGGACGCCCCGCCCAACTTCGCCCAGATGGTGATGCATCCCACCCTGGCCGGGCTGGACCCCAAGCGCGACGCCGGCAAACTGTGGCGGGTCAACCTCATCCTCACCGTGGGCATGATCATGTTCGTGATCGTGCTGGTGGTGGTGGGCTCCTACTACGGCCACCACCTGCTGTGGATGCTGCGGGAGCTGCATCACAAGATACGGAAGCACGGCCATGAAGAATAACCAACAAGTAACCCAAATGGTAAAACGCTTCAGCGTGCTGCAGCGCACCCTGCACTGGGTGGTGATGCTGGGCTTCATCGGCCTGGGCCTCACCGGCTTCTCCCTGGCCTACAGCGACCAGTGGTGGGGCCAGGCGGTGGCCTGGCTGGTGGGCGGCGCCTCCCACCTGGGCTGGGTGCACCGGGCTTGCGCCGTGGCCACCTACGGGGCGGTGGTGGTCCACCTGCTGTGGTTGGCCTACTTCAAGCTGGTACTGGGCGGCCGCCTCACCGGGGCCGACTCCATGTTCCCCACGGCCAAGGACTTCTCAGACTTAGCCGCCCACCTCAAGTACATCTTTGCCGCCGGGCCGGCGCCGCGCTTCGGCCGCTTCAGCTACCTGGAGAAGGCCGACTACTGGGCGGTGCTCATCGGCATGAACACCATGGGCATCACCGGCCTGGTGATGTGGTTCCCCGAGTGGTTCAGCTCGTTTTTGCCGGGTTACCTCATAAACCTCGCCATGATTCTGCACTTCTACGAAGCCGTGCTGGCCGTGGCCATCAAGTTCGTGGTGCACGTGTACACGGCTCACCTGCGGCCGGAAGTCTTCCCGTTGGAAAAGAACATCTTCAGCGGCTATGAGCCGATAGACCGGCTCAAGCACGAGCGGCCCGCCCAGTGGGAGGCCCTGCAAGCCGCGGCCGAGGGCTCTGGCGGGGAGGGCGTCCAATGACGGTTAGCAGCGCTTTTTCGCGATGGGGCTTCAGGTTCCTGGTGGCCCTGGCCGCCACCCTGTTGGCCTGGTTGGCGGTCCCGGGAATCGGCTACTGCCAGGTGTCCATGGACCCGCCGGCCGCCGGGGTGGCCATGCGCAACTGCCTGGACTGCCACCGCCGGCCCAACCTGGAGTCCACCGAGGGCGTGCGGTCCAACCAGGCCCTGTGCCTGGAGTGCCACGCCAAAAAAGAATGCACCCGCCAGGTGGACGGCCGCCAGGTCCCGTTGCGGGTGGACCTCAAGAGCTTCCAGGGCAGCCGGCATCAAATGGTGGCCTGCCTGCAATGCCACCAGGACGTGGCCCGCTCGCCCCACCGCACAGAGGCCGGCGCCCAGTGCTCCAGTTGCCACGGCCCCCACGGTGAGGCCACGGTCAAGGCGCCCCACCTGCGGGTGAGCTGCGCGGCCTGCCACCACCGCGGCAAGGCCCTGGCCTTTGAGGCCAAGCGCGGCCAAGTGGTGCTCTCGCGCTTCGACGACCACCAGCGGCCCATCGGCCTGGCCGACCACACCGCGCCTGGGCTGGGCCAAGACGTCCTGTGCCAGCGCTGCCACCACCCGGGCAACCAGGTGGGCGCGGCGGCCATGGTCCTGCCAGCCAAAGGGGTCATCTGCTTCCTGTGCCACAACGCCTCTTTCAGCATCGGCAGCCCCTGGTTCGGCCTGGCCCTTATCATCATGATCATCGGCCTGGTCCTGATGGCCCGTTTCTGGTTCCAGGGCTCGGTGGCCGGCGGCGAAGGCTCGCTGCACCAAAAAATCGCCGACGGCTCCGAGACCGTGTGGCGCACCATCTTCTCGCGCCGGGTGGTCGGCGTGCTCAAGGTGATCTTTTTCGACGTGCTGCTGCAGCGCCGTCTGCTCAAGGAGAGCGTACGCCGCTGGTTCTTCCACTCGCTGGTCTTCCTGTCGATCATGCTGCGCCTGGGGATGTCGCTGTTCACCTGGCTGGTCTACCACGTCTGGCCCCAGGGATCGCTGGCCGCGGCCCTGATCGACAAGAACCATCCCTTTACCGCCATGTTCAACGACCTCACCGGGCTCTGCATCCTGCTGGGTATCGTGCTGGCCATGGTGCAGCGCCTGGTCGGTCCCAAGCATGTCAAGAGCGAGGGGCAAGACACCCTGGCCCTGGTGATCATCGGGCTGATGGTGGTGGCCGGCTTTGTGGCCGAAGGGGCGCGCATCCTCATGACCCAGGTGGACCCGCAGACCGCGGTGTACTCCTTTGTGGGCTACCCCTTGTCGCGGCTGTGGGCCCGGTTCAGCCTGGACTGGCAGGGGATCTACGGCTACCTGTGGTACGCCCACGCCCTGTTGGCCGCCCTGTTCGTGGCCTACCTGCCCTTTGGCAAGATGCGCCACATGTTCACCACGCCGCTGTCGTTGTTGATCAACCGGGACCTGCAGTGATGACCCAGCGAGACCAAGGCCCCCGGCGCGGTATTACCCCGCCGCTGACAAAAGGACGTCCTGATGAGCGATAAGGACCAAGAGCCCCGCGGCGAGCAGGCCGCGGAGCAAGACAGCCAAGCCCCGGCCGCCGAGGCCCAGCCCGCGGCAGAGGATGCCGCCCCGGCGGCGCCTGCGGCCGAGTCCCCGGCCGAAACAAAGCCCGCGCCGGAGGAACCCCCCGACGAGCCGCAGGGTCCCCGGCTGGCCGACACCATCCCCATCGAGCACCTGGAGGCCGGCCGGTTGCTGCAACTGGAGGCCTGCACCCGTTGCGGCGAGTGCCTCAATTGGTGCCCGGTCTACGACCAGGACGGGCGCGAGGACATCCTGCCGCGCAAAAAGGCGGCCGACTTCCTGGCCATTGCCAAGGCCCAGCACGGCCTGCTGGCCAAGCTGGCCGGCCGGCCCGAGGGTCGCTCCTGGCTGCGCCGGGTCATCGCCAAGACCCTACGGCACCACGATGTCACCGAGGAGGCAGTGCGGACCTTTGCCGCCAACCTCTACGAGTGCTCCACCTGCGGCCAGTGCCAGATCGTCTGCCCGGCCAATATCGACACCGTCAACCTGTGGGAAGAGATCCGCGGGGTGCTGGTGATGGCCGGCTACGGACCCCTGGAACAGCAGAAGGCCCTGGTCAAGAGCGTCAAGTCCTACGACAACCCCTGGCAGCAGCCC
>Ga0256835_1000232_pt1 | contig 44732 bp, 67 predicted proteins | sample PIR30metaG_FD_185972 | JGI IMG/M metagenome (GOLD analysis project Ga0256835, IMG submission 185972) | Hydrothermal vent microbial communities from East Pacific Rise, Pacific Ocean - PIR-30 | ecosystem: Environmental > Aquatic > Marine > Hydrothermal vents | place: Pacific Ocean: East Pacific...
AGCGGAACGTAGGAAACACCGTTTTTCACCTACCAAGCCGCCCTCGGCTTGTTTTGCGACGTTTTTCAAAAGGGGCTGACCTACTTAAGCAACCCCTACCTTCTGCTTTTGTCCGTTCCCCCGGGCAAACCCGCAAAGCGGGTGAGACCCGGGGTCCATGCTGTGCAATACCCCGAGGTTTCGTTGTCGTTGACTGGTCAACCACACGCTACAAGCCACCAACCACAAGCCGCTTTTGTTCGTATCCCCGGACGAGGCAACCGGAGGTTGCCGGGATCCGGGGTCCATGCCGTACAAGCAGCCGAGATTAGGTTGCTGCAAACCAGCCTTCAGTTAGCAAGCGTGATTGGTGACGGAGCCGCAAACGCAACCGTGGATGAATAACGCGGCATGGCCCCCGGCTCGCGCGGGTCAAAATGACCCGCTTGGCCGGGGACACGAACTACGTTTTCACCATCAAATCCAAAAAGTATCCCCGGACGAGGCGGCTATGCCGCCGAGAACCGGGAGCCTGCCCTGAACTTGATTCAGGGCCTGCCCCTGCAAAAGCAGGGGTCCATGCTGGACGCAAAGCCAAACTTCGGTCGCCGTTGACTGTCCCACCACAAGCCGGGCAGGCGCGCGGGCCCGCCCCCTAGAGCACCACGTACTGCGCACCAGCTCCCCCGCCGGGCCGCTAGCCCGGCCCGGTACCGGGGATCACATTCCCGATGCGAACCTCCCCAGGCTAAACTAGGGCATGAGGCACTTCCCAACCAGTTTGCTCGAGCGCATAGAAGCGTCAATCTACCTGGCTGCGGGATACATCCTCTCGCTTGCCGCCGCTGCTTTGCTAGGCTTCGCGGTCTGGGAGGCGATCGGCCTGTTCTCGGGCCATAATCTGGCTGACGCAATAGTACGGCTGCTGGATCGGGTGTTGCTGGCGCTGATGATCGCCGAGATCATCTACACCGTTGCACGCTTCTCGCGGGAGGGCCACCTGGAAGCCGAGCCCTTCCTGGTAGTGGGTGTAATCGCCGCGGTGCGGCGCATGCTCGTCATCACCGCCGAAAGCGCCGTGGAGATGAGCCTGGACAGCACCCACTTCCTGGCCATACTGGCCGAGCTGGGTTTGCTCTCGCTAGCCATCGTATTCTTTGCCCTAGCCATCTTCCTGATTCGACGGCGGTAGACTGGGATCGTGCCGGGTCCGCGAACCACCTGAGACCGTGGGGCGCCGGTTTTTGCTCATGGCCGCCGTTCAGGCTCCGGGTCTGCCCGCCCCCACAAGACAGGTTCGCCACGGACAAAATCTGCCGAGGAGTTACCAATGCAAAGAGACCGCCTCATAACCTGGCTCGACGACTTCCTGAAGATTCACGACTACCCCGATATCTCTCTCAACGGCCTTCAGGTGGAGGGCAAGGACGTAATTGAACGCGTGGGCGTGGCGGTGGACGCTGCCCAGGCCACATTCGACGACGCGGTGGCCGCAGGAGTGGACCTGCTGATCGTCCACCACGGCCTCTTCTGGGGGCAACCGCTGGCGATAAGGGGCCACGTGAAGAAACGTATCCAGACACTGCTCAACGCCGGCATCGGCCTCTACGCCGCCCATCTGCCCCTGGACGCCCATCCCGAAGTTGGAAACAACGCGGTCATCGCCCGCGAACTGGGCATGGTGGACCTGGAACCCTTCGGCAGCTACAAGGGACTAAAGATAGGGTTCAAAGGAAGCTTCCCCCCCGGCACCACCCTGCACGACATCGCCGACCGCCTGGGCCAGCTCACCGGAATGCAAAGCCTGGTGCACCAGGGAGGAGGCGATCTGGTTTCCAGTGGCGGGGTGGTTTCCGGCGCAGCCGCCTGGAGCCTGGTAGAAGCCGACGAAGAAGGCCTCGACGTCTTCATTACCGGTGAACCCAAACATGAAGTCTTCCACGAAGCCTTCGAGCGCCGTATCAACGTGGTCTACGCCGGTCATTACGACACCGAAACATTCGGGGTGAAGGCGCTGGCGGCGCGGATCGAGGCCGAGTTCGGTTTGCCGTGGACCTTCTTCGACCGCCCCACCGGCCTGTGATCATGGGCGAGCCACTGCGCTTTATCAGTTTTGAGGGGCCCGAGGGTTCGGGGAAAAGCACCCAGGCGGGCAGGCTCTCGGTTTGGCTGCGCGGCCTGGGCGCCACGGTGACGCTCACCCATGAACCGGGGGGCACTGCATTGGGGGAAGAGATCCGGCGCTGGCTCCTGCATTGCGACGCGGATATGGGCCCCGAAGCCGAATTCCTGCTCTATTCCGCCGACCGCGCAGAGCACGTGCGTACAGTACTGGAACCGGCCCTTGCAGGGGGGAACTTCGTAATCTGCGATCGCTTCGTGGACTCGTCCTATGCATACCAGGGTTACGGACGGGGCCTGGATTTGAGCTGGCTGCGCGCGGTAAGCAAGAAAATTTTACGCGTCCAGCCCAGTCTGACGTTCCTGCTCGACCTGCCCCCCGAACAGGGTCTGAAAAGGCTCGCGGACCGCGACCGGCTCGAAGGCGAATCGCTAGAGTTCCACCGCCGGGTGCGGAAAGGGTACCTCGATCTCGCAAGTACCGAACCAGGCCGCTACGTGGTGTTGAACGCGACGCTGCCGGAACACGAGCTGGCGCGGCGTATTCAGGAGGAGGTGTCGAAGCGATGGCCAGGCTTAAGTGGCTTGTGATCAGCGCTGCCGCCATTCTGGTGGGCTACGGCTACTTCGCCGCGACCCAGAGTCGTCTGGAAGAAACTCCGCCACCACTGCAAATGCGCCAGCGCGTGCTTTACATCAGCACCCCCGCACAAACCTACGAGCTCGTGGTAGAGGTCGCCGAAACCCCCGAACAGCAAATGCGCGGTTTGATGTACCGCACCGAGCTGGCTGAAGACCACGGGATGGTATTCCTATTCCCCCACGCCACCGACACGGGCTTTTGGATGAAGAACACCAGGATCCCCCTCTCCATCGCCTTCTTCGACAAGACCGGGCGTATAGTGCGCATCCTGGACATGGATCCCTGCACTCTCCCCCCCGAAGAAGCAGACCGCTGCCCCGTCTACGCGCCGGGAATGGCCTACGTGGGGGCACTTGAGGTGAACCAGGGCTGGTTCGCGGCGCGCGGGATAAAGGAGGGCGACTCTATCAGCTTCGGTCCCTGGAAATAAACCCGGGCTGCAACTGCAGCCCGGGACGTTTACGCAGGGATTGCTCAGTCCGCTGCCACGCTCTTGCTGCCCTCGGAACCTCCCGCAGGCGTTTTCTTCTTGTCTGCAGGCGTCTCGGAACTTTTCTTGCGGGAGTCCTTTACGTACCAGCCGGAACCCTTGAATATCACTCCCACCGGCTGTATCACCCGCTTGACCGGCTCCCCGGTTTCCGGATGACGCGAAAGCGGCTCATCGTGGATGCTCTGCTCCACCTCGAAATACTCGCCGCTATTTAGTCCTTTGTAGACGTAGACCGGCATCTTCCCTCCAGAAGATATTTTGGCACTCCCCTTATTAGAGTGTCAAGTACGCTGGTCGCAATCTGAGCCCAGCCTGCAGGCGGAATCATGCCCCGCCATCTGGTGCCAGAACGCACAATGGTTCCCCGCGACCAAAGCCAACCGGCCGCACAAGCGTTCTCGGGTGCAATGAACGCCCCGTACCAGCCAGGGCCGGTCAGGAATCCGGCGTAAACTGTTACTCGTGAAGGAATCGCTGCGACGCCGCTATTTGAAGATGCGCAGCAACCTGGATACGGCCACCCTCAGCGCCCGTGCCGCCGCCCCCTTGGCGGCCTTTCTCAATGAAGAAAAAGCGCGGCGGGTCATGATCTACCTGCCGTTTCGCAACGAGCTCTCACCCCTCGCCCTGGTGTCGCTGCTGCCCGAAACACAGTTCTATCTTCCGCGCACCACCAAGAGCGGACTGAGCGTTCACCCGTACGATGCTCCGCGCGAACACCACCGCCACGGCTTCGAACAACCGGCTGCGGGAACGCCCGCGCTGGAGCCGGAGCTGCTGGACGCGGTGGTGGTTCCCGGCCTCGCCTTCGACCGGGAAGGGTACCGGCTCGGTTACGGGGGCGGCTACTACGACCGCTTCCTCGCGCGCATCCCCGCGGGCGTCTTGAGCGTGGGCTTGGTTCCACAGGCGCTGCTGGCCGAATCACTGCCCCGAGAACCCTGGGACGTACCCGTGCGCTATCTCGCCACCGAGAAAGGAGTCGCTCCTACCCTGCGAAGCGCCGCCGGCTGACCCGCGCCCGCCAGCGTCAGAAAAGCCACCCCGCCGCCATTTCGCCCTCCGAACAGCATGGGCCGGTCGCGTCAAAGCCGGGCCTGCGCGGGCCTGAGCACACCGCGCTTGACCTTGCCCCAACCAAGGCCGAAACCCTCCACGGTAATCCAGTGGATACCATCCCCGCCACGGCATTCGACGGGCTCGCCCCGGGCGAAACTCAATGCCCGCGGATCATCCGCCGCGAATGCCAGCTCCGGTTGCGCGCCCTCCGGCTCCAGCGCGTGGGCCAGCTGCGCCGCGGGCACGAAACGGCCTTTTCTGGCATGACCCAGGTACAACCCCGGCGCGGGCGCGGCGATGCGCGCCAGGTCGGGAACCCCTTCGGGCAGCAGGTAGATATGTCCGCTGCGCTCCCAAAGCTCGCCCTCGGGCGCTTTTCGCAAATACGCCCGCGACCAGGCGCGCCACTCGGCCAGCGCGCGATGGTCGGGACGGGGCGGACGGAAACGCGGGGGCGAACCGGGGTCCCCTTCCTGGCGAACCAAGCGCGCCAGGAAATGACCCTCCCCGCGCAACCGATGAGGCCACAGCCGCGCGGTGTGCGCGAGCCTGGGATCGCCCCCGCCCCAGGCGGGCACACCGGAGGCGAAAGCGGGGTGCAAGCGCGCGTCCGTTACGTCGAATTCGGGGTGCGCCTCTAGAAAAGCGCCCACGACGCCCTCATTCTCCTCGGGAGCGAAGGTGCAGGTGGCGTAGACCAGCACCCCGCCGGGCCGCACCAGCGCCGCCGCCGCCAGCAGCAGCCGCGCCTGCACGACCGCCGCCCGCGCGGGCGCGGCCGGTCCCCAGCGGGCGGCGGCGGCCGCATCCTTGCGAAACATGCCCTCGCCGCTGCACGGCGCATCGAGCAAGACGCGATCGAAGTAAGCCCCCCAGCGCTCGGCCAAACGCGAAAGCGGCGCCTGCACGACCACCTGGGTACTGCCCCAGCGTTCCAGGTTGTCGAGAAGGCCGCGGATGCGGCCCGAATCCACCTCGTTGGCCACCAGCAGCCCGCGGTTTCGCATCCCGGCGGCCAGGTGGGTGGTCTTTCCGCCGGGGGCCGCCGCCAGGTCCAGCACTCTTTCACCCGGCCGCGGCGCAAGCAGCTCCCCCACCGCCTGGGCGCTCGGTTCTTGTATGTAATAAAGGCCGGAATAGAAGTAAGAATGGGGACCTGGACGGGCGGTGGCGGGATAGTAGAAACCGGCGGGACTCCAGGGTACGGGCTCGAGCTCCCAGGGAACCCTTGCGCGCAACTCCTCCGGGGTGAGCTTCAAGGTGTTTACCCTCAGTCCGTAACTGCGCTCCTCTTCGGTGAGCGCCGCCAGGAAAAGCGGATATTCCTCCCCCAACAGCTGGGCCATCTTGTTCAGGAACGCCCCCGGCAACTCCGCCATGCCCCGAAAGTATACTGCAGGCGTGATAATCGCCATCGGCAGCGATCTGGTGTCGGTAGAGCGCATCCGACGCGTCTACTTGCGTTACCCGAAGCGATTCTTGGAGCGCCACTTCACCCCCGCAGAACGCTCCTACGCCCTCGCTGCCGCCGACCCCGCCCCCCGCCTGGCGGCCCGCTGGGCGGCCAAGGAGGCTTTTGCCAAGGTCTGGGACTCCCCTCTCGGCTGGCGCGACGTAGCCGTGGCTCACGAAGGAGCCAGGCCCGTCCTGGAATTTACCCCCGAACTGGAACGGGAACTGGTCACGAAAAGACTCTCCGCTCTGGTGACGCTCAGTCACGAGCGTGAATACGCCCTGGCATTCGTTGTTCTCGTCACACATCCTTCACGAACGCCTGGATAGAATGACGCTGAGATGATACCTACACGCGCGGTCGAGCTGCAACCCGTATCCTCCCAGGACGCCCCCCGTATTTACGAAATTTACCGGGCAAGCCCGCGCCACTTCGAGCGAATCGGTATCGAGATCCCCGAACTTGCCGACGTGGAGCGGGAGGTCGAATCCATACTCGCCGACCCGAACCGCCGCGCCTACCTGGTGCAGCACGGCGGTGAAACAGTCGGTTATCTGGACTTCAAACACAACTACCCTGAAGATAAACAGGCGACTGTAACCCTGATTCTTATTGCCGAACCCCGCCGCGGCCACGGCTTCGGGCGCGCCGCAATCGAGGACCTGGAAGCGCTGCTCCGCCACGATACGCGCAGGCTGTACGCCGCGGTATACGGGCACAACCCCGGGGCCGCGGCGTTCTGGAAAAAACTTGGTTATCGCTACCTGAAAGACGGCGGTCCCACGCTAAGCTGGTATTACAAACGCCTCAGCTAGGGCGCGGCGCCATCACCACCAGCAGCACCGCGGGTTGCTCGCTGGCGTTCCACACCCCGTGTTCCTCGCCCGCCGGCGCTCGGGTGGCCTGACCGGTGGTGAGGGTAGCCTGCTCATCGCCCACCTGTACGCGCACCTCCCCCGCCAGCACCAGGTAGACCTTGTCCGAGCCCTCGTGGGAATGCACCTTCTGCATCTGACCTGGAAGCAGGGCATAGAGATCGTAGAACATGTGGGGTGAGTCGAACACCGCAATCTTCTTCATCTTCTCCTGACTGAATTCAACCAGCTCTTCAAGAACCTGTATCTCCATGAATGCAGCGTACACCGGGCCGCTCTGCGATAATGAGGACATGCAACTCGGATTGAGCGGTAAGACCGCCGTCGTCACCGGGGCCTCCCGCGGAATCGGCAGGGCCATAGCCCGGATTCTCTGCGCCGAAGGCGCCCGGGTAATGCTCAGCGCCCGTGACGAGGCCGACCTTATGCGCGCGGCATCGGCGTGCGCGGCCGCAGGCAGTTCGGACATGTTCGCCGGTGACGCCGCCTATTACGCAGGTGATTTGAACGACCCCAAAACCGCTGAGGGCTTGATCGCTTATACGGAGCGCAAGCTGGGAGCTGTGGACGTGCTCGTGGTCAATACCGGCGGCCCGCCCGGCGGGATGGCGGGGGAGCTGGGCGAACAAAGCTGGCGCGATGCCGCCGAACTGCTCTTCTATCCCGCGGTGCGCCTGGCGCAAGCGGTCTTGCCCATGATGCGGGCACGCAAGTGGGGAAGGATCCTTTTCATCACCTCCATATCGGTAAAGGAACCGGTCGAGAATCTAGCGCTGTCCAACGCCTTGCGCGCGGCGGTGACCGGATTCGCAAAAACGTTGGCCCGAGAAGTGGCCGCCGACGGGGTAACCGTAAATACCCTGGGTCCGGGCTACACCGCCACCGAGCGGCTCAAAAATCTGCTGGAAGAAAACGCCCGGCGCCTGAACGTCAACCCCAGAGAGCTGAAAGAGCGCCTGCTTGACCAGATCCCCGCCGCACGACTGGCCAAACCTGACGAAATCGCTGCTGTCGCCGCCTTTTTGGTGAGCGAACCGGCGGCCTATCTGACGGGGCAGGCGCTGATGGTAGACGGCGGTTACAGTCACGGTCTGCTTTAGTCTGCTTTAGTAAAGTAAGGGCCGGTATGCCTATCGAGAAGACGATCGTCATTCACAGACTGTGCGACAAGCGCTTCATGGCCGAAAACGAAGCCGGTGACCGCAGCGTAATCGACGGCAACGACCCGGCGGCCGGACTGCGGCCGATGGAAATGCTGCTGGCGGCGCTGGGCAGCTGCACCGCCTATGACGTGGTAGACATAATGAGGAAGAAGCGCACCCCGCTCGACTCCTACCGGGTGGAGGTAACCGGCGAGCGCGCCGAAAAACACCCCAAGCGCTACACCCGCATCCACGTGGTGCATATTGGTAGCGGCGAGCAGGTGAGCGAAAAACAGTTCGCCCACGCGGTGCGTCTCAGCCACGAAAAATTCTGCGGGGCATCGGCCAGTCTTAACGCCGAGATCACCTGGGAGGTGCGCCTCGAGAAATCTGCTTCGGGATGAGCTGAAATCCAGGCTTCGCGCCGCCCTGGCCGCCGGGCGCGACAACGAGGCGGCCCGGATCCTGCAGGAGGCGGCCCGCAATGACCTCCGGACGGACGTGCGGGCAACCCTGGAGTTCTGGGCGGGCCGGTTACTGATTCACAGCGGCCGCGAAGTAGAAGGTACGCTGGCGCTGGAGCGGTCCGCGGGAATGCTAGATCTTCTCGGCCTCCCCTATCCCCCGCTCGAAAGCCTCGTCGAGGAGCTCGGCCTTGAGCGGGACGACCTTACCGGAACGTAAGAACACCAGCCGGGTTGCAGTTTCGATGCCCCAGGCTTCACGCACGGCGCGCCGGTAAAGCCCGAGCTGAAAATAATAACGCTCGGGGTGTATTTCGCGATCGGTTTTGTAATCCTCCAGCACCCAGCCGTCCGAAACGCGGTACAGGCGGTCAATTACCCCTTCCCATACGGTGTCCAGGCGCTCGGTACGGGTCGGCAGCACGAGCGGGAACTCCGCGTAGTCCTCCTCCCGCTCCTCCAACCCCGGCAGCTCGGCGCCCAGAAGCTTCCAGTAGTTCTCCAGCAACGCCGCCGTTTCCCGCTGCACCAGAGAGCGCTCCGACCCGGTGAGCCGCTGGGCCGCTTCCTGGTTCCAAAGGTCGGCAAGGCGCCCGGGACCCCAATCCTGTCCGATGGCGTAGTGCACCAGGATGCCGACGGTCCGTGCCACCAGCCCCGGGTCCAGCCCCGGCTCTTCAGCCTCGACCGCCACGTCGCCCTCGTCGTCGATCTCACCAGCTACGGGCCTCTCGGCCTTGAAAGCGCTGGGGGAGTAGACCGGCGGCCGGGCGAGCGGGGGTACCGGCTCGTGTAAGCGCTCGTCTACCTCGTCCTCCCGCGCCTTCGCCGCCGCCGGGGCCCGGGGGAGCGGCAGACGTTCAGCCTGGAAACGCTTCACCGCAACCTCCCGCCACGAATCGAGCTGCATTTCTTCCAGCAGAATGCGCCCCAGGGTGCGCCTCCAGAACTTCCGGCGCAACTCCCCGCCCTCGGATTTCAACTGCGTGCTCACGCTAATGAGCAGGTTTTCGCGCGAACGGCTCAAGGCAACGTAAAGCAGGCGGTAGGTCTCGCGGATCTCGCGCTCTTTCCAGTCGGCGGCGAAGCGGGTGTATTCGGGGTCGCCCTTGCAAGCGAATTCGCCCGACCCCGGTCGTACGTAGAAGGGATCGGAACCATCGGGCTGCCCGCGGTTGAGATCGAAGAGCGCCACCACCGGCCACTCCAGCCCCTTGCTGCCATGCATGGTGTAGATCCGCACCGCATCGAAGCCGCCCTCGGGCACTCCCGGCTCGTCACTGCCCCGCAGATCTTCGAGATCGCGTAGCAGGAATTCGAGCCTGCCGTAGCGCCGGCTCGCGAGCTTGAAAAGCAGCTGGTCCACGTTGGCGCGGGCCGGGGGCTCGAGCCGCTCCAGATAGCTCCGCCCGGCCAGAAAGGGGGTGCGCACCATGCGCTCGAAAAAATCCAGGGGTCTGAGGGTCTGCACCCACTCCGCCAGCTGCTTCATGCGCGCGGCCACCTCGGGGGCGGAGCGCTCGAGTTCGGCGAGCGGGTCGGCCGCGGAGAGCACCCGTTCGATCGTTTCCAGGTCGAGACCGGCAAAAGGTCCTCTCAGAAAGGCGGCCAGACTGAAACGGCCCCGTGGGTCAAGCGCCACCCGGGCGGCATGGACCAAATCGCGGACCTCGATCAGGTCGTAGAACCCCCGGCCGCCCACCTCTACGTAGGGCACCGAGTGCGCCTCCAGGGCCCGGGCCAGCACGGGAACGGAGCTGTGACTGCGCACCAGCACCGCCATCTCCCTCCAGGGGTGCTCGGCATGCCGCCCGAGAAGCCAGCGGGCCAGCTGATCAGCCTCGTAGGGACGCAGGTTTTCCAGCCTGGCCCCGCCCTCGATGAGATGAAGGTCGACGCCTCCGGTTCCGGCGCCGGGACGGGGAACGACCGCAGGAGCCTCCGCGGGACTGAAGGCATCAGGGCGCTCGTCTGCCACCCAGCCTGTGTAGCGGTTCAGGAAGTCTACCAGTGAGCGCTCGTGGCGCCAGCTGGTCACCAGGGGAGCAAGCGGTTCTCCCGCGGCCATGGCAGCGCGGAATACGCCGACGTCGGCATTGCGGAACGCGTATATGGACTGTTTGGGATCTCCCACTACCTCCACGGCAACACCCAGCGATTCCAGGGCCTCGAAAACGCGGCCCTGTAAGGGGCTTGTGTCCTGGTATTCATCAACGAAGACCCGGGTCAACCGCGCACGTAAGCGCTCCGCCAGCGCTGCTTCTCTGGAGGCCCGCTCAAGCAACTTCCAGGCCAGCAGCTCGATATCCGCCGGCCCCAAAGCCTCGCCCCCGAGACGGCGGCGGTAGCGCTCGAAGACGCGCTCGAAATGCGCGTAGAGCCGCTCGGCGGCCGGACCCCGGGGCTGCAGTTGTGCCGCCAGCGAGCGCCGGGCGAAGAGTCGCTCCAGTTCCGCCGCCAGCTCGGAGGTCTCCTCGTTCAGGTAAACGTAGGCGCGCGCCTCTTCAGCGAAAATCTGCGCCGCCTCACCGGCATCTATGCGCAGGAAATCGGGCTCGAGCCCCGACGCCAGAGCATTCTGCCGCAAAAGCTCGGCGAAGAAGCCGTGGATGGTGGTAACGGTAGCCCCCAGCACCCCGGTGGCCAGCTCCCCGGCGCGCCGGACCACCGCCTCCGGAGGACGGTCCTCATGCCCGGAAGGGGTGAAGGAGCCTGCGGCAATCGCCAGGAGACGTTCGCGCAGGCGCGCCTTCAACTCGGCGGCCGCCGAACGGGTAAAGGTTACCGCGGCCAGGCGGTAGGGCGGATTCTCGGCCAGCGCCGCCACAAAGCGGCTGGTAAGAGCATACGTCTTTCCAGTTCCGGCCGAAGCGATGCGGACCTTCACGATTCCACCTCGTCCTTGCGGCAGATGTCGGCGTAGGGGCAGGTGCGGCAATGCCAGCCGGGCCGCGCCTGAACCCGGGCTTTACGGTAGCGCTCGAGCGCCTGCAACGCCCTGCGCCGGCGCTCGGCCACCATTTCGCGAAACTTAGGAGCCCAATCCTCACCGGGGCTCACCGCATACGCCCGCACCGGCGAACCCGCAAGCGGCCAGTACCACAGTTCAACCGGGTGTCCGCGTCGCAAGTACTCCCCCGCCATCAGGAACTCGGCCCAGCGCTCGCGCAACTCGGCCCGCGCCTCGGCGGGAGAAAGCAGGGCCTCTCCAAAGCGGTATATACGGGCCGTGTTTCCCTCCCGCTCCCCCGCATGCACGCTCACCTCCAGGTCCGCCAGGCGCACGCCGGGAAAGAACGTCAAGCGCTCGAACTGCGCCGGGGTCATGCCCCAGGGAGCAAGTTCGGCCGCTTCGGGCGGGCGCCCCGCCCGCTTGGCCCGTGCCAGCGCCTCGAGCGCCTGAAACCACGCAGGGAGCTCCCCGCCCTCGGGAACCACGCCCGCCTGGGCGTCCAGCCAGGAGCGAAAACCGCAGCCGCCGTAGCGGTGGTCGAAGCGGTAAACCTCGCTCAGGCGCCTGGGGGCGGGCAGGGGCAGCCGCCCCTGCGGAGCCCGGTAACCCGCGCCGCTGCGCGAGAGCGCCCGGCTGACCAGCGGAACCGGCCCCATGGGGCGGGCCTCCACCCCGCCAACAAGGTCCCGCTCTGGCTCGAGCGGCCGGCCCCCATCGGCCTCGGGATAGGTGATTATCAGTTCATCCGCCAGATTGCGCAGACTGCGCCAGAGGTGCACATCGCGCCCGCGCAGGCGCCGCGGAAGGACGCCGCGCTCGCTGTAGACGCGCTCGAAAACCTCGTCCCAGGGATAGCGGGCCTCCTCAGGAACGAAATAGTCCTCGCGCTCCCTCAGAGTATAGACGCCCTCGCTGGCTCCCAGCACATAGGCCTTGCGGTAATGCCTGCCGCTCACCTCCCGGGGCCCGAGCAACGCCACCCCGCCGGGATGACGGGCACGCAGACGCACCCTTTCCAAAAGTCCCGCCCACCAGGCCCGGAACCCCCGGGGACCGCCAGCTGCAAGAGCCTCGCGCGCCCGCAGTAAAAACGCTTCGCGCCAGCGGCTCTCCGCCAGGAGCGGCCTCTCGTCCACCAGCGCCTCGGCCCAGGCAAGCAGGTGCCGCTGTAACTCCGCCTCTCCATCCGGAGCTTTGTGGAGCGGGTCGAGGCGCTCGAGGACCCTTTCCAACGCCTGAGCAAGCCCTGCATTATCCGCCGCGTCCAGCTCGGCGGCCAGTTTGCGGATGGCGTCCAGCCCCGCAAGCCCGCGGGCCAGCGCTGCACGCCCCAGGGGAGCCAGCTCTGCGAAGAGGAAAAGCCCTTCGGCGGTGGGATGATCGGGGAAGCGCAACAGATCCACCAGCAACTTGCCCGCCTCTTCCTCGGTGGGGGCGTGATAGGTTTCGTCCATCAGATAAAGGTCGTACTCGCGCGCCAGCATCTTGGCGGCCTCGAGACGCTCCAGGGGCACCACCAGCGCCAGCTCGAGCGGCGCTAGCCCGGCCACCAGCAGATCGCGCTTAATCGCCGCCAGAACCCAGCGCAGCTCGTGAACGGGATTCTGGGCGCGCCACACCTCCCGCAACGCCGGCTTCGAAGGCGGGCGCAGAGCATCCGCCGGCGGCTCCGGCAACGAGGCCCACACCTCCACTCCGGTCCGCTCCATTGCCGCCAGCAGCGAAAGCGCCAGCGGCGAAAGCTCCCAAAAACCCGCCACGAAGACGGCGTCGAACTCGGGACGCCAGCCCCCCCCGGCCACCAGGTCGGCCGCCAAGCGGGCCACGTCGTCGGGATCGAGCGCCGCCCCCTTGCGCTGTTCGTATAGCGCGTAAACCCGGCGCAGGCGCTCCGACTCAGCGTCCAGCACCGGCAGTTCGCCGGGGCCTACCTCGAAGCGCTTCAACTCGGCTATGGCCCGCGCGAAAAGACGCGCCTCCCCGGGAGCCGGCAGGCGCCCCCCCTGCGCCTCGCGCAACGCCTCCCCCACCCGGGCCACCCGCAGACCGGTGGAGATGAAATCCCCCGTGCGTCCCGCCTGCGCCAGAATACGCTGGTGAACCTGCTGGAAATGCAGCACCTCCACGCCCAGGGCCGCCCCGTTTGCCGCCAGCCGCCTCAGGGTGTAGTTGCGCGCCGAAGGCAGCGTCCACCAGGAAATGCGCTTTTTGGAAGCCACCAGCTCGGCGGTGCGTGCGAGCATCCGCACCGCCGCACCGCCGTCGGCATTGTCCACCAGCCATTGCATGCAGACGCATTCTACGACGTCGCCCCGGCGGGGAAGAAAACCTAATAGTAATGACTTGCATTAAATGGCCCGCTGCGCTATCCTTACCGGTGGAGGTAGAGGCTAATGGAAAACACCGAAAAGAACATGGCGCTTCCGCGGTTAAACGAACCGGCCCCTGATTTCGTGGCCAAGACCACCAAGGGGACGCTCAGGCTCTCGGACTTGAAGGGAAAGTGGGTGGTGCTTTTCAGTCACCCGGCCGACTTCACCCCGGTTTGCAGCACCGAGTTCCTGGGGTTCGCCAAGAAATCGGGCGAGTTCGCTGCGCGTAACGTCCAGCTGATAGGGCTATCCATCGATAGTATTTACAGCCATCTGGCCTGGATCAAGGACCTGGAGGACCTGACCGGCATCACCATCGACTTTCCGGTGATCGCCGACCTGGACATGAATGTCTCCAGCCTCTACGGCATGGTCCACCCCGCCGCCGCTGACACCGCCGCGGTGCGTACGGTTTTCATCATCGACGACAAGGGCGTCCTGCGGGCCATGCTCTACTACCCCCTCACCAACGGCCGCAACATTGACGAGGTGCTGCGTCTAGTGGACGCGCTGCAGTTTACCGACCAGACCGGTCTGGCCACCCCCGCCGACTGGCGGCCCGGCGAACAGGCTATCGTGCCCCCGCCAGCGACCATCGACGATGTCAAGGCTGACGAAGCCAAGCGGGGCGAGTACTCCGAGTTCAAGCGCTGGTACCTGCGCTACAAGAAGGTCTGATACGCGCCTATCGACAAGCCGCCGCGCCCCGGGGCGCGGCGGCGTCGCATTGGGTTGAAATCAGGAAACGGGGCTGCGCTCGGTGCGCGCCAGCGCCTGTTCGATGTCCTGGGCCAGGTCACGGGGGTCTTCAATACCCACCGATAGCCGCACCAGTCCCGGCGTTACGCCCTGATGCTCCAGCACCTCGGGCGGCAGCAGTTCGTGGGTGGTGGATGCGGGATGGGTAGCGAGCGACTCCACGTCGCCAAGCGATACCGCCTGGGTGAAGAGCTCCAATCCGTCCAGGAACACCCGGGCTGCCTCGAAGCCGCCGCGCAGCTCCAGGGCGACCATGCCCCCGAAACGGTCCATCTGCCGGGCCGCCAGCTCATGGCCAGGGTGCTGCGCCAGACCCGGGTAGTGCACCCGTTCCACTGCGGGGTGCCGGGAAAGCAGCTCCGCCACCGCCTCGGCGCCGTCACAGTGGGCCTCCATGCGCAACGGCAACGTTTTCACGCCGCGCATGAACAGGAAGGCGTCCTCGGGGCTCATGGCCCCGCCGACGTGGCGCAGACCGTGCATGCGCAGCTCCTCCATCATTTCGGCGCTGCCGGCTACCACGCCCCCGATTGCATCGCCATGGCCTCCCAGATACTTGGTGGCGGAGTGCAGCACCATGTCGATACCGAACTCCAGCGGCCGTGTCAGATAGGGCGTGGCGAAGGTGTTGTCGGCCACCGAAAGGACACCGCGCTCACGGGCCACCCGCCCCACGGCGGCGAGATCGTGAATACGCAGGGTTGGATTAGTCGGGGTTTCGACATAGAGCATCCGCGTTTCCGGCCCGATCCACTCGGAGGAAGGCGCGTTCGAAGCATCGCGCACCGAAATCCCAAAGCGGATCAGGGTTTCCAGGAACAGCCCCTCGGTACCGCCGTAGAGCGGACCCAGAAAAACCAGCTCGTCGCCAGGCTTGAGGAAGGTAAAGGCCAGCCCCGCGATCGCCGCCATACCGCTGGCGAACGCCACCGCGTCCTCCGCCCCCTCCAGGCTGGCCACCTTTTCTTCGAACACCCGCACCGTAGGATTGCCGATGCGGGTGTATACGTAACCGGGTTCTTCGCCCGCGAACATTCGCGCGCCGCGATCAAAGGAGCCGTATGCAAACGTTGAGGTGCGGTAAACGGGGGTTACGTGGGCCCCGGTAGTGGGGTCGGGCCGCGAGCCCACATGTACCGCACGTGTACGGAAACGTTTCATGGTTTTTCCTTTCTCCCCAAAAGGGGGTGCTGTAAACCCATTGTACCGCCGTAGACTTGAAGGCATGAAGCGGCACCCGCCGTTCTCGATACTGGCCCGCGTCTACGACCGGCTTATGGAAGAAGTGCCCTACGAAGGCTGGGCACGGTTCGTGCTCGCCGTGCTGGGAGGCGAAGGTTGCTTTCCCCGGAGCGTGCTCGAGCTGGGGGTTGGCACGGGAAACGCGCTCGAGCCCTTTCTCGACCGCGGGCTCGATGCCGCCGGGCTGGACTCCTCCGCCGCAATGCTGGCGCGCGCCCGCTCCCAGCTGCCTGGCGTGTTGCTGGAACACGCCGACATGCGCTCGTTTCGACTGGGCCGCCGTTTCGACCTGGTCTACTCCGCCTTCGACAGCCTCAACAACCTCACCGACCCCGCCGACCTGGCGGCAGCCTTTGAATCGGCCAGGGGGCATCTCAACCCCGGGGGCTGGCTCGCCGCCGATCTGAATACCCCCGCGGGTCTGAGCGAATTGTGGCGGGAAGAGGTGTGGGAAGAGGAGGGGGTCCGCCTCGTTTACAGCTACGACCCGGCAAGCCGCAGCGGCCGCCTGGAAGCCTGGGTTGGGGGGGAGCTCGAGGTACACCTAGAGCGCGGCTACGAGCCGGACGAGGTGGAGGAAATGCTGCGCGCACTGGACTACGACCCCGTTTTTTTCCTCACCTACCCCGACGGGCGCCCGCCGCATCCCCGCTCCGAGCGCTTTTGGGTGTTCGCCCGCGCTCCAGAGTAGGCCGGCACACCCCTGTGGCTCACCCGCCTCAAGGGCACTGGCAATACGTTGAGGTAATGAAGCCTCCGCGCGAACCCATGAACACTTACACCCACGCCGCCGGCGCACTGCTGGCGCTCGTGGGGCTGGCGACACTCCTGGCTCGCGCCTGGCCCGAACCGCGTCTGGTGGCCGGGGCGCTGATATTCGGCCTGACCATGTTCCTGATGTACAGCGCCAGCGCCGGGTACCACGCCGCGCGCCTGGAGGAGCGCTACCTGACCCGCTTGCGCAAACTGGATCACGCGGCGATATTCCTCTTCATCGCGGGATCGTATACCCCGGTGCTGCTCGCCCGGCTGGAAGGCGCCCCGCGCTGGGGCTGGCTGGGACTGGTGTGGAGTCTGGCTGGTCTGGGGATCGGCCTCAAGCTCTGGAAACTGACCGCGCCCCGCTGGCTCTCCACCCTTTCCTACCTGGGGCTCGGCTGGCTGGCGGTCTTCCTGCTGCCCCGGTTGCAGCTGCCGGCTGCGGCGCTGGCCTGGCTGGCCGCCAGCGGTGCACTCTACTCGATCGGGGCGGCTGTCTACGTTCTGAAACGACCCGGCTTTCGCGGTTTTGGTTTCCACGAGCTGTGGCACATTTTTGTCCTGGGTGGGAGCGCTACGATGTTCGCGGCCGTTTGGATCCTTTTCAACGCTAACGCTTGAGCCTTGATTTTTTTCATAAATGAGGGTATTCTTAGCATATACGCCACTTTCTCATGAGAAAGTAGGCTATACCTATAATCATGATGGAACACGACTTCGAATCCAGCGAACACATGGACGGGCCGCTGATTCTCATCGTCGAAGACGAAAAGGACATCGCCCGTTTCATCGAGCTAGAGCTGCAGGCAGAAGGCTACCGCACCGAGGTGGCCTATGACGGAATTACCGGTCTCTCCAAGTTCCGCGAAACCAGCCCCAACCTCGTCATCCTCGACCTGATGCTGCCGGTTATGGACGGGCTCGAGGTAGCCCGCCGCATACGCAAGACCTCCAACATCCCCATCCTGATCCTCACCGCCAAGGACGCGGTGACGGACAAGGTGGAGGGCCTCGACGCCGGAGCTGATGACTACCTGGTCAAGCCCTTCTCGATCGAGGAGCTGCTGGCCCGCGTACGCGCCCACCTGCGCCGCGTGACCCCGGCCATCACCGGCGAGATCCGCGTTGCCGACCTGATCATCAACCTGGAAGGGCGCGAAGTATTTCGCGGCGGGCGGCGCATAGAACTTTCCAACAAGGAGTTCGAACTGCTCGAGCTGCTGGCCCGCAGCCCCGGCAAGGTGTTCAGCCGTTTCGAAATCGAGGAAAAGGTCTGGCCCGGTTACCAGGGGGGTTCGAACGTGGTGGACGTCTACATCGGCTACCTGCGCAAGAAGCTCGAGGCCGAGGGCGAACGCCGGCTTATCCACACAGTGCGCGGCGTAGGCTACGTGCTGCGCGAAGACTAGCCCCCCAAGAGGGCGAGAAGGCGCCCGCTCCTCATCGTGAACCTGCGCACCCGCATCACCCTGCTCACCCTGCTGGTCCTCTCGCTGTCGCTGCTGGTCATCGGCGCGAGCGTCTACGCGCTGTTGCAGCGCTATCTGTACCAGAACCTGCGGGCCGAGCTGCGGGATGCAATGGCGCAAATCATCCAGCAGTACGAAACAGAGTTCGGCATCGGTTCGCGTTCGGGCGTGCTGGACAAGGTTCTGCCGCCCTCAGTGTACGGCGAAATAGACCTGCTCATTCCCAGCAACCCCACCCCCGACTCCTTCGCCAGCGAGGTAATCGCAAGGACCAGCCGCACCCTGGGACAGCGGCTCCTGTTGAGCCCCGGAGACTACGCCCGGCTTCTGCAAGACGGCGACGTCTGGGCCGTGACCCAGCTGGCCCAGGCCGACCGGCCGCCGTTTCGGCTGCTCGTCTACGGCATGCTCATCAAAGCCCCCACCACGCCCCTGAACCTGGAAACCTGGGTGGCCATCCTGGTCGCCAAGCCGCTACGGCCCCTCGAGTCCACGCTCGCCGAGCTATCGCGGATCCTTCTGCTTACCTCCATTCTGGTTCTCACCCTGGGCGGCGCGCTCACCTACCTGCTGGTGGCGCGCACCCTGGAACCGCTGGAGGACATTGCCCAGAAGGCCGAGGAAGTAAGCATCCAGGGGCGCACCCGCCTGCCCGACCCCCAGACCCGCGATGAGGTATCGGCGCTGGCGCGCGCCCTGAACAGGATGCTCGAGCGGCTCGAGCACGCATTCCAAACGCAAAGCCGCTTTCTTGCCGACGCATCCCATGAGCTGCGCACCCCCATAACCGCCATACTCGGGCATGTCGGCTACCTGCTGCGGCGCACCCCGGTAAATGAAGTGCAGCGGGAAAGCCTGGAAACCATCCGCCGCGAAGGGGAACGCATGACCAAACTGGTCACTGACCTGCTCGATCTGGCCAGCAGCGAAGGCGGCTGGCGGTTCGAGGTGCGCCCTATCGAGCTTTCGAGCCTGCTCCACGAAATCGCCAGCGAATACGCCCCCACTTTCGAGGGTGAAATAGTTGTGGAAGCGCCCGACGAGGTCTGGGCCCTGGGCGACGACGAGCGCCTGCATCAGGTGTTTGCCAATCTGATCTCCAACGCCATCAAGGCCGGATCCAGCAAAATAGAACTCCGGGTGCGCCGGCCTGCAGGCCGCGTGATAGTACAGGTCAGCGACAACGGCCCCGGCATACCCCCCGAACACCATCCGCACCTGTTCGAACGCTTCTACCGCGTGGACAAAGCGCGCGACCGCGCCGCCGGGGGCTCGGGTCTGGGGCTCGCCATCGTCAAAGCGATAGTAGAAGCGCTGGGTGGCGAGGTCTGGGTGGAATCGGAGGTGGGGCGCGGCACCACCTTCAACGTTTCTTTAAAGCACGCAGCAGCTCCGCCGCCTCATCAGCGCTGATTTCGCCCTTTTCCAGCTGCTCCAGCACCCGCGCCCGCTCCAACGGAGCATCGGATTCGTTCCCCGGCTCGTAACCGAGAACCCGGAGCAGAGTTTCAAAGCGCGCCCGCACGGTAGGATAGCTGACCCCGAGGATGCGCTCCATTTCTTTGAGATTGCCCCGGGTCTTGACGAAAAGGCGCAGGATCTCCAGCTGTTCCGGCGGCAGAGATGCAAACTCGTTGACGGCGAAGCGCCCCTCGATACGGGTCTGGCAACCGGGGCAGATCAGACCCGTGACCTCCAGGCGCTCATGGCAAACGGGGCATTCGTGGGGCATCAGCGGCTTCAAAACAAACCTCCTATCTTGATCAATACGTGATTATGAGCGTTATTGATCTCGACCAGGGGCTCATCGGGCCCTAGCTGATCGAGCCCCAGCCGCGGGGGATCGAGAAGCAGCCTCCAGCCGCCGCCCGCCCCCAGGCGGCGCTGCGCCCACCAGCCGGTCAGCGCCAGAGCGAAGGCCAGAGGTGTTTCGAAAGGCTCTATCGGCAGGAGGAGCCGGAATCCCCGCGACCCCGCCGGCCGCACCTCGATGTGCAGCCAGCGGGGCTGGTGGCGGCGAACACGGGCAAGCAGGGTTTTCATACCACCTCGATCAAAACCTCGGTACCGTCGGCGTCGTTGATCTCCACCAGCTTTCCTTCGGGCATGTCGCTGCGCAGCGACGTAAGCAGCTCGTCGATGTCGAAGCCGGCCTCGGCAATCTGCCGCTGCTGCTCCTTGGGGATGAACTTTAGGGCGAAGCGCGCCAGCGCCAGCGGCAGGTTTACCTTGACCTCGGTCCCGTCGGGGTCGTTGATGTAGATCCGCAGGAGCCGCGCCGGCCCTTTGCGGCTAACCAGCTCGGCCTCTACTGCCCCGCCCTCTAGCGCCTCCAACAAACGCCCTGCTTCTTCCGCCGTGATCTGGCCGTCGGCCAGCATCTGCAATATCCGGTTGCGTTCTTCACTCATGACGCATCAACCTCCACGCTTCCCATTCCTAGCGAGATCTTCAACAGACCGCGCCCCTTGCCGAGCACATCCTCGTAGCTGATGGCCGGCTTCTTGTTCGCATACTGCAGGGATCCGGTCACGGCCACTTCTCCCATTCCCACCCTTATCTGTAGGCGCAGGTCGGTACCTTCCTGCAGGGCCAGCTTAACGCTGCCCATACCTGCGCTCACCCGGTGACTGCCGCCTTCCAGGCGCGCCCGCCCGCTGATGGACCCCTGGGCGAGCTGCAGATCCAGCTCTTCGGCGCCCGCGAACTCGAGCTGACCCTGGCCGATCTGGGTCCGCAGCCCCGGCAGCGGATCGATCACCTTGACGGCCCCCTGCCCCAGGCGCAGATCGAGGCCCGTCCCTGCAGGCAGAACAATTTCGATCTCGTGCCGCTTGGACAGCAGGTTGAAAAAACCGATACGGGTACTGGAATCTCTCTTTCGCAGCACCCACCCCTTTCCCTCGTCGATCAGCTCCAGCCCCAAGGACTCATCGGCCTCGACCCGCGGTCTGCCGGCTGCCGGATCGACGCTTACCCGCAGATCGGCGCGGTTTACTTGCGCCTGCAACCAGCGTCCCGCTTCCGGCGACGGGGAACTATCGAGCCCGTCGAGCGCCATCAGCAACTTCTCGGCTTCCTCCGGACTGATCCGGCCCTCCTCCAACATCCCGGCGATCTTCGTGTATTCATCCATTGCGTCCCCCCATCAGCAACCCGGGCCCGCCCGCGCGCAAACGCCAGCAGCTGCGCTTCGGTCCCGCCGCTTCCCGCCAACGACCTCGCGCCAGGCGCGCTTCGGCGGAGATGCTTCTGACCTCCAGCAACTTCTCCTGCAGCAGTTTCTGATCCTGCCAGGGTAACGGCGCAAACATGGCTGCCTCCTTGCCAGGAATTATAAACCTGTGCTTTACGTTATGTCAAGTCGAGCTTTATATACCTTAAACAGGATGCCGGCCACCCCAGTAGGGCGCGACGAAAAAAACGAAGACTAGCAGTACGTAGGCCGCCCACCACAGCACGATTCGCGCAACCGCAGGGCGACCGGGGCGGTACTCGAGAAGAAGCAGCGTGAATAACGCCCAGGTAAGCAGCGTGGCCAGCTCCTTCACGTCAGCGGCCAGCGGTTTCCCCCATAAACGCCAGGCCCAGGCCATACCCGTGAGCACGCCCACGGTGTAAAGAGCGTATCCGGCCCGCAAATAAGGGCCTTCTAACCGCGCCAGACCCAGGAGCGGCGGGGCGGAGAAGGAGCGCCAGGGGGCCGCCTTGAGCCTGCGGTGCTGCGCCCATCCCGCAACCGCCGCCAGGAAAGCGACGCTCAGGCTTACGTAGGCGAGGGTCAGCACGCCGGCGTGAAAAACGACCAGGGACCAGGGTAGCGGCCCGCTGCTGGTCCCGGCAAAGCGCAGCGACAGCAGCGCGAAGAACAAAGCTGTGGCATAGGCATAGCGCACCCAGCTGCGCCAGCGCGGGCGCCCCGCATACCCGCGGGCGATACCGACCAGGCCTATGACCAGGAGCATGGCTGCCTCGAACGGAGAACCCAGTAGCTGGCCCGTGGCCAGAACGTGTCCCGCGGCAGCCGCAAAGAAGAACCACAGCGACCAGCCAGCACGCCTCTCGTCCCATACCAGCGCCGCCAGGAGCACGAGAGCGCCCAGGCTGACCAGGGCGGCGGTCACGCTACCCCTCCAGCATGCGCTCGAGCGCCGGACCCAGTTGCGGATCTTTGGCCAAACGGATCAGGGGATGGGCGGTCTTTCCGGCCAGGCGGTGGACGAGCCGCTCCACGTCCTCGCGGGCGGCAGCGGGACCCAGCGCAGCGGCCAGCTCGCGTCGCAGGGCCTCCTCTATCCAGCTCTTGAGTCTTCTTATCCGGTCCGCAGCCAGGTGCCCGGCGTACCACTCCAGCCATCCGGCCACCTCGTCTGCGATTATCCGCTCCACCCGCGGCAGCTCGCCGGCGCGCGCCTCCCGGTTCTTCCGGGCCACGTTCTCCAGGTCGTCGATGTTATACAGGTAGGCCCCGGGCAAGCGGGAGATAGCGGGGTCAATGTTGCGCGGCAGGGCGATGTCTATGAGAAAGAGCGGACTGGCGCGGCGCTTGAGGACCTCGCGCACGCGCTCCTCACGCACCACGTAGTGAGGGGCAGCGGCCGAGGCGATCACGATGTCGGCGCTGCCAAGCGCCTCGGCGACGTGCTCCATACCGTAGGCGCGGCCACCGTAACGGCGAGCGAGCCTCTCGGCGTTGGCGGGAGTGCGGTTGAGCACCCAGATCTCGGCAGCCCCGTAGTGGGCTAGGTGCCCGAGCACCCGCTCCGCCATCTCCCCCGCCCCCAATACCAGCGCCCGCAGGCCATCGAGATCGCCGAAAACGGCCCGGGCAAGATCCACAGCAGCATAAGCCACGCTGGTGGCCCCGCGGCCGATCCCGGTTTCGGAACGGGCACGCTTGCCTGCGGCTATGGCCGTTTGAAAAGCTTTCTCGCTCAGGGGCCCGGTGGTGCGAACCCGGCGCGCCGCGAATAATCCGTTCCTCACCTGCCCCAGAATCTGGGCCTCGCCCATGACCAGGCTGTCCAGACCTGCCGCAACCCGGAACAGATGGGTAAGCGCTTCCCGTCCCTGATAGTGATAGGCGTACCGGGTATAACGGCCCAGGTGGTCGCGGTATATATCGAGAGCGCGCCTGCGTGGCTCCACCATGTAGAGCTCGGTACGGTTACAGGTAGAAACGACCACGGTTTCGCCGGCTTCGCTTTTCAGGCTTTCCAGCAACCGCTCAAGGCGCGCCCCCGAAACCGCTACGCACTCCCGCACCCCTATCGGCGCGGTCTTGTGGCTGATACCTACAATCTCCAGCGGCGGCTCCAAAACCCCTCCAGAACAGTATTTTACCCTACTATACTTTAGGGCGGACGTCCCTTTTGTTCGTATAGATTTTGTATCACTCTTGCCCAATCCCTCACCCCCGGGTTGTCGGGCCACACTGCAGGGGCAAAGCCAGCGTCCAGAGCCGCCCGGCCGGTGACCCGGCCTATGGCCGCCACGGGCGGCCGCGCACCAGAGGCCACCCCCCAGGCCTGCACCGCCGAAGGAGATGCAAACGCAGCAACAGCGGCCTCTTCCAGGTAGCTCCTCTCCCGCAGCTCCAGCTCGCGGGGACGGGTCCGGTAAACGTCCAGACGTAACACCGAAAATCCACGCGCCTCCAGCTCTCTGCCGAAAGCCGCGCCCGCCAGCTCAGAAGCGGGCCACAGCAACGGGCCCGGGTCCGGAAGGGTTCTTGCCAGCGTGCTACCGTATGCGTCTTCAGGCACGAACACCACGTTCATACCCGCACGCTCCAGTATCCGCGCGGTCCCCGTCCCCACGGCGGCCAGTCGCAGCGAGGGTCTGCCGGCGCGCAGCCAGGCCTCCTGTAAGAACCGGGCTGCGGTGGGCGAGGTAACCGCCACCCAAGACCACCCTCGGCGCAGTTCATCCGCCAGCGAATCGTAACCGGGCCCGGGAGCATGCTCGACGAGAGGTACGCTGACGTGGGGCACTGCGGCGGCGTCCAGCAAAGCCGCCAGCTCCGCGTCCTTTTCGAGGCTGCGGGTCAGCACCACTACATCCATCCCCTCATATCCTAACGCCGCTTAGAATGAAGCCGCCGATGCGCCACCTGTACCTGCACGTACCGTTCTGCCCCACGATCTGCCCCTACTGCGACTTCCACGTCGTACGCCGGGGGCCGGGGCTTGTGGAACGCTATCTGGAACGGCTCGCGGCCGAGGCCGCCAATCTCTACGCCGACCACCCCGGCCCGCTCGCCACCCTCTACCTGGGAGGTGGAACCCCCAGCTATCTGCGCGATCACGAGCTGGCGCGCCTCTTCGACTCGCTTCCCTGGACCTTCGAAGCGGGAGCCGAGATAACCCTGGAGGCGAACCCCGGCACCCTTTCACCGGCCCGGCTGGAGCTTGTCAGGTCTCTGGGCGTGAACCGGATCTCGATCGGCGCACAGAGTTTTCAAGATCGGGTGCTGGACCGCCTGGGCCGGGCCCACAAGGCCGCCGCCGCGTTGAGGACGGTAGAGCACTCCCTGGCGACCGGATTCCGGGTATCCCTGGACCTGATCCTCGGGCTGCCCGGCCAGGACGTGAAGGCGGACCTGGAAACCGCGGCGGCGCTGGGGGTGGGCCACGTCTCCGCCTACACGCTGCAGATTGAACCGGGCACCCCCTTTGCACTGGCGGGGATGACGCCCGACCCCGACCGCGAGGCGGCGGCCTTCGCCGCAGCGCGCACGGCGCTTGGCCGCGCTGGACTGACACGCTACGAGGTGAGCAACTTCGCCCGCCCAGGGGAGGAATCCCGCCACAACCTGGCCTACTGGCGCATGGCGGAATGGGGCGGGCTGGGGCCCGCGGCCAGCGCTCACTTCTACACCCCCGCGGGCGCGGGGGTGGCCGAACGTCGCACCAACCCGCCGCTGCCGCGCTGGGCCGTGGGCGAATCGCCCGCGCGCGAAACGATCGACCCTCTCGAGCACGCCAAGGAAAGCCTGATGATGGGGCTGCGCGTGCGTGAAGGAGTCGACCTGGACGCCCTGTCCGCGCGCAGCGGGCTACCCGGACTGCGAGAAGTCCTGGAGCGGGCCGCGCGGGAGCTGGTGCCTACCGAACTCCTGGTGGCCGGCGGCCCGCGGCTGCAACCCACCGCCGAAGGCCTCGATCGCCTGCACGCCGCGGTGCTATCGCTCTGGGAGGCGCTGGAAAGCGCCTACTCCGAGGAAGATTCCTGAACCACGCGCAACGGCTCGGGGAACCATACCGTACGCTGCGGAAAGGGGATCTCGATGCCCGCTTCGTCGAGGGCAATCTTGGCCGCCTCGGTAATCTCGGCCGCGACCACCGGATAGCTGGGAATCTCGCTTTCCGGTATCCATACCACCAGAGTGAAGTCGACGCTGCTGTCACCGAGACCGGTAACCAAAACGGCCGGGGCGGGATCCTTGAGCAGCGCATGGTGCGCGTTCACGACGCCCTCCAATACCCGGCGCACCTCGCGGGTGTCGTGCCGGTAGGCTACACCCACGGGAATGCGCAAACGCAGCGGGCCGCCGGCGGAAAGGTTCTTTATTTCTGCCCCGGCAACTACGGCGTTGGGGATGGCGACGCTCTCGTTATCCGGGGTGCGCAGCCGGGTGGTTCGCAGCGTCAGGCCCTCTACCTGACCGTATTCACCGCCAATGTGCACCCAGTCCCCTATTCTGAAAGGACGGTCCATAAGCAGGATGATTCCCGCGATGAAGTTGGAAAAGGTGTCCTGCGCAGCCAGCCCTACGGCCAAACCCAAGACCCCCAGGGCTCCGATTACCGGGGCGATCTGGGCGCCGGCCACCATGTAGGCCGCCCATGCGACCAGCAGTGTCAGGGTCGCATAGCGCAACAGTAATACCAGGTTGGGGTCGAAACCGCGCCGCACCAAGCGGCTTTCTATCAGCGCCTCGACCACCACCCAGACAAGGTAGACGACGGCGAGTTTTATGAACGCCCGCGCCACCGCCTGCGGATCGCCCAGCCCGAATACCGCCACTGCGAAGGCGAGCGCCGCGCCCCAAAACAACAGGTCCCATACCCCTGCCAACCGCCTGCGGATACGCTCGTCAAACCTGTGAACGACGAGCGCCGTCAACCCCTTGGCAATCCATGCCAGCAACCAGGCCAGCAATACCAGCCCTATCCAGGCGGCCACCTGATAACCGCGCTCGCCCCACCCCACGGCGGCAGTTCCGGCCCCGCTCAGGCGCTCGAGCGCATCTTGCATTAAAACCCAAATTTTATTCATAACTTGATTATACCGCTCTATAGGCCAGCCCGGCGCCACACCGCCCAGCTGCGGCAGGCCGCACCCTGCCAGCCTTCCCCCGCAGCCACGAGTTCCAGCCCCCGGGGAGGCACCGTCAGCTCGCCCGAGTCCCAGTAGTAGGGGCTGCCGGGCCGGCCTCGCCTCAGGGCCTCGCAACGGTTGAAGCCCTCGATGAGGACCAGGCCGCCCGCCACAAGGAGCGCCTCCAGCCGTGCGACCAGGGGACGGCTTACGAAGTAGCTGACTACCACGCCCGCAAACGGCCCCGGCGGCAAGACTGGAGGGTTTTCTTCCAGGTCTATCTGCAAGGCGCGTACTGCCGTGCCGTCCCGCCAGGCCACCTCCCGAACCCGGGACACGGCAACCGGACTCTTGTCGAGCAGGGTCACCCGGCGCCCGCGGCGGGCCAGAAAAAAAGCGTTGCGGCCGTCGCCTCCCGCCAGATCCAGTACTCCCCCCTCGGGAATTAGGAATTCGTAAGCGCGCACCACGAAAGCCGGCTCGCGGGCGCCGGGGTCGGCCCGGTAATAGGCGTCCCAGTCACGCGGCACGGGCCTATCTTACGTCGAGGTCGGCGCCGAACAGGTCCGCCAGTCCCGCCTCGAGCCCGACTCTCCAGGTAACCCAGTTGTGACCGCCGGGATACTCCCGGTATTCGTGAACAGCAGCGCTCTCCGCCAGCAGCGCCGCGAAGCGGCGCACCGGCGCCAATAGCCACTCGAGTCGGCCTACCTGTAATGCTATTCGAGCGGGCCTCTGCTCCGCGGCGGCGTAGCGCTCCGTGAGCCACTCGGGGTCGCGGCGGGCGTCACTCCCCCCCGGCAGGGCCCGCAGAGCCGGCGATTGGGCCCCTATCCTCCCGAAGACATCCGGGTGCCCGAGACCCAACCACAGCGCGGCGAGACCTCCCAGGCTCGCACCCCACAGCGCCCACTCCCCGCCGTCACCAAATTCGCCCGTCACGGCGGGGAGCACCTCGTCCAGCACATGCCGCTCGAGCCCGGCATCGAACCGGTACTCGCGATCACGATTTTCGGGCTCGCTAAAAACGATCCGGAGCGGCACGACTACACCGGCACGCCAGAGGGTCTCGGCGGCGAGTGCAATCTTACCGATGCGGTGGTAGGCCACACCATCAAAGACCAGCAGCGACGCAGCCGGACCCGCCGGAGGCTCGTAGACGGCGAGCCGCCGTGATCCGGCGCCGAGGCGGTGCACCTGTCCCATGAGTGAATCCCTGTACCGCGGCGGACGAACCGCGCCCGGCGTCCAGACGGCACCCGCGTAAGGACGCCAGGGGTTTTCCGCCCGCTCGGGCGCCTCGGGATCCGCCATGGGGCGTCCCGAGGCATCCAGGAAGGCGTACTCCAGGTAGGCGCCACGCGGCAGCTCGATCTCTACAGGGCCGTAGAGCGGCCAGGGGTCATGGGTCCAATCGGTCACGTCGGCAATGAACCCCGCCGCGGCCTCGGGCGGGGTGATCACGACGCGCCGACCAAGTACCTCTACCATCGCTATGCATTCTGCCACGGGACACGATTGCCGCGCGCGGAATCGATAAGCCGGGAGCAGAGGGAATATCCGCGAGTTAAAAACGGGAAACCCCGCACGAGACGCGCCTTGAGGCAAGGTGGCGGTTCGCGCTCTCTAGCGCACATCCCCGTCCCGCAGAGCGGTATGCTGAATCCATGCGCGCCATCGTCATGAGCGCCCGCGGCGGACCCGAAGTGCTCGGGCCGGCAGAACTTCCCGACCCTGAGCCAGGGCCGGGAGAGGTACGCGTACGCGTGCGCGCGGTCGCACTCAATCACCTCGACGTTTGGGTGCGCAAGGGGACAGCCTCACCCGATTTGCCGCTGCCACACGTCCTCGGCTCCGACGTTAGCGGAATAGTGGACGCCGTAGGCGTGGGCGTGGAAAAAGAACTGTTAGGACGAGCGGTCGTACTGAACCCCGGTCTCTCCTGCGGTCACTGTGAAGTCTGCCTGGCCGGGCGCGACAACCTCTGCCCCGACTACAAGATTCTCGGCGAGCACGTCTGGGGCGGTTACGCCGAGTACGTCGTCGCCCCCCGCACCAACATCCTTGCCAAACCCGCAAACCTGGGTTTCGAGGAGGCCGCGGCAGTGCCGCTCGTCTTCCTCACCGCATGGCAGATGGTGGCAGACAAACTTCGGTTGCGCCCGGGCGAATGGCTGCTGGTCATGGCGGCGGGATCGGGCGTGGGCAGTGCGGCGCTGCAGATCGGCAAACTCTTCGGTGCGCGCGTGCTTGCGGCGGCGGGGAACGAGGAAAAGCTGGAGCGGGCCCGGGCACTAGGGGCCGACGCAGTCGTCAACTACCGCGAGCCTGGCTGGCACCGGCGAGTGCGCGATCTCACCGGCGGTGGGGTGCACGCGGTCGCCGACCACACCGGGGCCGAGTTTTGGGAAGGGGTAATAAAGGCCACCCGCAACGGCGGCCGTATAGCCATTGTGGGCGCGTCGTCGGGCTATCTGGCGCAAACACCGCTGGCCCACATCTTTTACCGCCAGCTCACGATATACGGCTCGACCATGGGGTCAAAAGCGCATCTCTTTACGGTCATGCAGCATGTGGAGGCCGGGCACCTGCGCCCGGTGCTGGGGGGAGTCCTGCCCCTCGAGCAGGCAGCCAGGGCACACGCAATGCTGGAAGAGCGCAGAGTCTTCGGAAAACTGGTGCTTACATTGTAGCTGCCCCAATGGTAAAAAAGCCGGTACGCCGGTATCTGGGGTCTGCTAGGCTAAAGGTGGAGGTGAACAGCATGGGTTGCAACGTAGGGAAGGGAGACCAAATCTTCCGGTTCATCCTGGGGTTTGTTCTCCTTCTGGCCTACTTCCTGGGATGGGTAAGTGGCACATGGGGTTTGATTGCGCTGATAGTGGGGATTATCATGATCGCCACTGCAGCAATAAGGTTCTGCCTTATCTACCGGCTGTTGGGCATGAGCACTTGCGAAGCAAAGCCCAACTGATATGACCTACCGCTCAGGTGCGAAATGTTCTCGCACCGCCTCGTTAGCCGTACGGCATGGAGTATGATTAACACGTGGATAGACTGGCTTTGTTTATTGACGGCTCGTTCGTATACAACTGCGCCAAGAGGATGGGGTGGAATGTTGATCACCGCAAGGTGATCGAGCATTTCCCATCAGGCTACGCGTTGTTCAACGCCTTTTACTACGCCCCCATCACCGACTGGAACGACGAACGCCAGCAAAAGTTTCTCGACGCCCTTATCTTCATGGGCTATTCGGTGCGCTCGCGCGAGGTACGGGGCGAGGCCCCCAACTTCGAGGCCCACATCGCCACCGACCTGCTCATAACCGCGCCTCGCTGGGACGTGGCCCTGCTGGCCAGCGGCGCCGCACAGCTGGTTCCCACCATTGAGGCCGTGCGCACCATGGGTAAGGAGGTGCACCTGCTGGGGATACCCGAGCTGGTAGATCTCGACATTCGCAGCGCCACTGACCGCTTCATCGACCTCAAGGAGTACCGTGAGCTGCTCGAGCGCGAAGGCGGCGGGCGCCGTGTCTTCCCCGACGTTACCCAGGAACTCGCCGGGGCAGGTCTGGACGGCGAGCCCGAGGAGGATCTGGAAGAAACTGCACCCGCGGAAGGCGACTGACCCGCCAGAAAAACCAAGCGCCGCCCACGGGCGGCGCTTGGTCGTTTTTGAGGCTGGCAACTAGTCCACCAGCTCAATTATGCACATTTGCGTGCCGTCGCCGCGGCGGCGTTCGGCCAGCTTGAGGATGCGGGTATACCCGCCGTTGCGCTCCTGAAAGCGGGGCGCCACGTCATCGAAGAGGCGGCGGACCACGTTCATATCGTGAATTTCACGAATTACCTGACGCCGGGCGGTAAGGTCGCCGCGCTTGGCTTTGGTGATCAGCGGCTCGACGAAACGGCGCAATTCTTTGGCTTTCGGGATTGTGGTACGGATACGTCCGTGCCGCAGAAGCTCCGTAGCCATGTTGCGGAACATCGCACGGCGGTGGTCACTAAAGCGGTTCAGTTTGCGTCCGGTCTTCATGTGGCGCATTGTTCTACTCCTTTAAGGCAAGACCGTGGGCGGCCAGGCGCTCTTTGATCTCCACTACGCTGCGTTCACCGATTCCGGGCACCTTCTTGAGCTCGCGCTCGGTGAGGGCCGTTAGATTGGCCACCGAGTCTATCCCTTCCTCGCGCAGGTTGTGCAGAACGCGGGTGGAAAGTCCCAGATCCTCGAGGTCAACGCTGCCCGGCGGCTCCGTCGCAGCCTTGCTGGATGCTAGATCCGCAGCGGCGGTTTCTGCGGGCGCCGCGACCGCTTCGTCGTCCGCGCCTTGCTCGGGGGTCGCGCGCAGCTGCTCGAAGAAACCGAGTTGCCCGCGCAGGATATCAACTGCCTGACCCAGCGCGTCGTCGGGCGTCACCGAGCCGTCGGTCCATACACGCAAGATCAATTTGTCCAGATCGGTGCGCTGCCCCAGGCGGGTATCCTCGACGTGGAAGGCCACGCGTTTGATTGGCGAAAAGAGGGCGTCTACGGGAATTGAGTTGATACGGTCCTTGATGCCGTGTTTCTCGGCAGCTACGTAACCCACGCCTTCGTCGACGCGGATCTCCATGACCAGCTTGGCACCCTCGCCAAGGGTGGCGATGTAGAGGTCGGGGTTGACCAGCTCGGCACTGGAAGGCACGGTCAGGTCACGCGCGTAAACCTCACCCGGGCCCTCAGCGCGAAGCAGCAGGGTCTTGGAGCCGGGCTCGTGGAACTTAACGATCAGCTCCTTGAGGTTGAGCACGATCTGCACCACGTCTTCCTTGATGCCGGGCAGGGTGGCGAACTCATGCAGGGCATCTTCGATGTAGACGCTGGTAACCGCAGTGCCGGGAATCGAGGACATCAGGATGCGGCGCAACGGATTGCCCAGGGTGACGCCGAAACCGCGCTCCAGGGGCTCGAGCACGAATTCGCCGTAGTTCCCCTCGACGCGGGAAGTCAGTACCGGGGCTTTCGCCGTTAGGGTTTCCAAGAAAACCGCCTCCTTTACCTCGAGTAGTACTCGATGACCAGCTGCTCGTTGACGGGCAGCGCCAGATCCTCACGCTCGGGCAGGCGCATGAACTTGCCCGTCATCTTCTCGGGGTCGAACTCGAGCCAGGGCCCGACCTTGCGACCCTTAGCCGCCTCTACGTTGGCCTGGATGGCCCCTATCTTTCTGCCGGTTTCGGTAACAGCAACCACGTCGCCGGGGCGCACCCGGTAGCTTGGAATGGTCACCTTACGCCCGTTGACGGAGATGTGGCCGTGGCGCACCAGCTGCCGCCCCTGCTTGCGGCTGGCGGCGATGCCCAAGCGGTAGACCACGTTGTCGAGGCGGCTTTCGAGAAGACGCAGGAAAACCGTACCGGTCACGCCCTTTTTCTTGGACGCCTCCGCGAAGAGGTTGCGGAACTGCTTCTCGCTGATGCCGTAAATCCGGCGCATCTTTTGTTTTTCACGCAACCGCACAGCATAGTCACTGGGACGGCGGGCACGGCGCTGGCCGTGCTGACCCGGCGCGTATGGACGGCGCTCAATAGCGCATTTGGGACTGTAGCAACGGTCACCTTTTAGGTAAAGTTTTACGCCCTCGCGGCGGCAAAGCCTGCAAACAGGACCAATGTATCTGCCCATGGTTCAGCTCCTCCTACGCCCGCTTCTTCTTGCGGGGACGGCATCCATTATGGGGTACCGGGGTATCGTCGACTATGGACCGCACCTGCAGTCCGCTGGCCTGGAGCGCGCGGATCGCCTGCTCGCGCCCAGCTCCGGTGCCGCGAACCACGACATCGACCTGGGTCATGCCGAAGTTCTGCGCCTTCTTGGCGGCATCCATGGCGGCCAGCTGCGCGGCGTAGGGGGTGCCTTTGCGGCTTCCCTTATAACCGATCACGCCACCGGATGACCAGGTCACCGGATTTCCATCCAGATCGGTGATCGTGATGATTGTGTTGTTGTAGGTCGCGTGAATGAAAGCCTTTCCATGCGCGACTTGCTTCTTTACCTTCTTGCGTGTCGATCTCGTTTTCTTAGCCTTGGCCATACTCTCCTCCTTGGAGTATCAACTGGCCCGCGCCGCCGTGGCGGCTAGAGCAACCTTGACAGTGTACCCCGTAATCCACCGCCTGAGCAAGCTACTTACGGGGGGCCTTCTTCTTGCCGGCCACGGTGCGCTTCGGACCCTTGCGGGTGCGGGCGTTGGTCTTGGTCTTCTGCCCGCGCACCGGCAGGCCGCGGCGATGACGCAGACCCCGGTAGCAACCGATGTCCATGAGCCGCTTGATGTTGGACTGTACCTCGCTGCGCAACTCGCCCTCGAGCTTCCATTTGTTCTCGACGTACTCGCGCAGCTTGACGACGTCCTGCTCCGAAAGATCTTTTACGCGAATCGCGCCGTCTATACCGGTGGCTTCCAGCGCCTCCTTGGCACGGGTGCGGCCGATGCCGTAAATGTAGGTCAGCGCGATCTCTATGCGCTTGTTCCGTGGTATCTCAACCCCTGCGATACGAGCCATTCTGCCTCCTCACCTCACCCCTGCCGCTGTTTGTGCTTGGGGTTCTCGCATATCACGTAGACCCGGCCGTGGCGGCGGATCACCTTGCACTTGTCACACATTTTCTTGACCGAAGCACGCACTTTCATGGAACAACCTCACTTCCGGTAGATTATTCGTCCCTTGCTAGGATCGTAGGGGGTAATCTCCACCACCACGCGGTCTCCGGGCAGAATGCGAATGTAGTGCATGCGCATCTTTCCGGATACATAGGCCAAAATCTCAAGGCCCGAATCCAGCTTGACCTTGAACTGGGTATTGGGCAGCGCCTCCAGGACAACTCCCTCCGCGCGTATGGTGTCTTTTTCCTTCGCCACTCTGCTCCCCCTAGCGTCTTCCCGTCAAAAGCCTTGGGCCGCTCTCGGTGACCGCCACCGTATTCTCGTAGTGGGCAGCGAGGTTGCCCCGCCCGCTGCTGGCGGTCCAACCATCTTCCAATACTACTACAGGCGCGGCGTGCAGCGTAACCATCGGCTCAATCGCCAGGGTCATCCCCGGGCGCAGCTGCGGCCCCGTACCCGCCCGACCAAAATTCGGTAGCTGCGGGTCCTCGTGCATTTCGTTACCGATGCCGTGACCCACAAACTCACGTACTACCCAGAAACCCGCATCCTCCACGTGTTTCTGGATAGCGGAGGAAACGTCTCCCAGGCGCGCATCCGGCCGCGCCGCTTCGAAGCCCTTCCAGAAGCTCTCCTCGGTCACCCGAATGAGCCGCGCCGCCTCCTCCGAAACCTCACCTACAGGAAAGGTGCGGGCCATGTCAGCGGCGTAACCGCCGTAAAAGAGCCCCACGTCCACCGATAGGATCTCCCCCTCCTCCAGCGGCCGCTCCGAGGGGATGCCGTGCACGACCACCTCGTTCGGCGAGGCGCAGATCGTGGCCGGGAAACCGTATAGGCCCAAAAAGGCCGGCCTGGCCCCCAGCGCTTCGACCCCCTCGCGGGCGATGCGGTCGAGCTCGAGCGTGCTCACCCCCGGACGCACGGCCGCGGCGATGCGATCCATCACCTCGGTGAGGCGCGCACCAGCCTCGGCCATGCGCTCTATCTCGGCAGGGCTCTTTAGCACTATCGGCACTAGAGCGCCCCCCGGATGCGGCAGTAGATCTGGCCCGGGTCACCGAGCCCGTCAATGCGCTTCAACACGCCGCGGGCGTCGTAGTAGTCAACAAGCGGCCTCGTCTGCTGGTGGTAGACCTCCAGGCGGCGGCGGATCGTGGTTTCGTTGTCGTCAGCGCGCCCTTCAAGCTCGGCACGCTTCAACATGCGACGCACCAGCTCGTCCTCGGGCACCTCCAGCAGCAACGCCGCGTTGACCGGAGCCCCCAGCTCGGCAAGCAAGGCGTCAAGGGCCTCGGCCTGGCCGCTGGTGCGGGGAAAACCATCGAAAATGGCCCGCACCTCGGGCATGGCGGCCAGCTCCTCGCGAATGATGGCCAGTATCAGGTCATCGGGGACGAGCTCGCCGCGTTCCATGATGGGGCCCGCCTTGCGACCCAGCTCGGTATCGCGCGCAACGTGGTCCCGCAGAATGTCTCCGGTCGAAATCTTGACCAGCCCCAGGTCGGCCGCAAGACGTACGGCCTGGGTACCCTTGCCGGCACCCGGCGGGCCCAGAAAAATCAGCACCATGGGGCTCGCGCTCATCAGAAGTTCCTCCGGCCCTTGATGCGCCCCTTGGAAAGGAAGCCCTCGTAGTTACGCATCATCAGCTGCGATTCAATCTGGCGCAGGGTATCGAGAGCAACACCCACCACAATCAGCAGACCAATTCCGGAAAAAGCCAGCGACTGCACCTTGGTCAGATTCTGTATGATCTGGGGCAGCGCCGTAACCAGGCCCAGAAACAGGGCCCCCCAGAGGGTCATGCGGCTGACGATGTGCTCGAGGAACTTGATCGTCGGCTCGCCGGGGCGCACGCCGGGGATGAACCCGCCGTACTCGCGCAGGTTCTCAGCAATCCGCCGCGGGTCGAACTGCACCGCGGTATATATGTAGGTAAAGAGAATTACCAGAATTACCTCGATTAGCAGTCCGCTGACGTTGCGCGGATTGAAGAAGCTGGCAATCATCCCCGCAACCGGGCTGGTCGCCTGGAAGGGGGCGGTCAGAAAGATGGGGATCTGGATGATGGCCGCGGCGAAAATGATGGGGATCACGTTGGCGGCGTTCAGTTTGATAGGCAGATAGGTGGTCTGCCCCCCGTACATCTTCCGACCCACCACCTTGCGGGCGTACTGTACTGGAATTCTCCTCTCAGCCTGAGTGACCGCCACCATACCCGCAAACGCCAGCACTATGAAGGCGAAGAAGAAGATGACGTTGACGATCCCCACCTCGCCCCTGGCGACGAGCCGGGACAAGCCTATGAGCTGGGGGACCCAGCCTGCCACGATACCCGCAAAGATGATTAGCGATACGCCGTTACCAAGGCCATACTCGGTTATGCGCTCGCCCATCCAAAGCAGCAAGGCTATGCCTGCCACCTGGGTAATGACCACCACGAAACGGAAACCCCAGCCGGGCTCCCAGCCAGGCAGCAGGAACTGCCCGCCGCTGTTTTCGAGGAAGCCCACGGCCAGGAACAACCCCTGGAAGGCGCCCAGGGCGATACCGCCGATGCGGGTGTACTGGGTGATGATGCGGCGGCCCTCTTCACCTTCGCGCTGCAGTTTCTCCAGTGCGGGCACGGTGGAGGTGAGAAGTTGCATGATGATAGCTGCGGTGATGTAGGGCATTATGCCCAGGGCGAATATGGAAAACTGCCGGAAGTTGCCGCCCGAAAAGAGGTTGATGATACCGAAGACGCCGCCGGCTGCGGTCCCCAGGAACTGGGAAACCTTGGCCACGTCAACGCCCGGGGTGGGCACGAAGGTGCCCAACCGGTAAACCGCCAGCATCATCAGCGTAAAGAAGAGGCGCTGCCGCAGCTCCGGGACCACGAATGCATCCCTAAACGCGCGCAGCATCTCAGGCCTCCTCGTCCGTTTCCGCCCCCAGCAGTACGGCTTCGCCGCCGGCGGCGGTCAGCTTTTCAATCGCGCTCTTGGAGAACTTGTGAGCGTGAACCCTGAGGGCAACGGCCACTTCGCCGTGCGCGAGCACCTTGACCAGGCCGTCCGCCCTGCGGATCAACCCCGCCCGAGCCAGCAGTTCGGGAGTGACCTCGCCTCCCTCGGGGAAACGCTCCGCCAGGCGGCCGACGTTGACCGTCTGATACTCGGGGCGGCGGATCGCACCGGGCACCTGGCCGCGCATACCCCGCTTGGGGAGGCGCATGATCAAGATGGAGCGGCCGCCCTCGAAGCGACGCGGATCCTTGAGGCCGCCGGAGCGCGATTTCTGCCCCTTGTGGCCGCGGGTGGCCGTCTTGCCGTGCCCGCTCGCTGGACCGCGGGCCACGCGCTTTTTGCGCTTCGCGGCGCCGGGATTGGGTTTCAAGTCGGTGACTTTCATTCTTTCACCTCAACGATCTCTACCAGATGCTCCACCTTGCGGATCATGCCCCGTACCGAAGGGTTGTCGGGTAGTTCGCGCTCACGGTTCATCTTGGTGAGCCTGAGCGCCCGCAAGGTGTCCTTTTGGTCGCGGGGAAAGTCAATGGGGCTGCGGACCAGTTTAACGCGCAGGGTTCCCATCAGGAAGCCTCCTTCCGCATCTTCTTGACTTCATCCCAGGTCTGCAGCTGCCTGAGCGCCTCGATAGTGGCATAGGCGACGTTGATCTCATTACGGCTACCCAGCACCTTGGTAAGGATGTCGGTAACACCCGCGAGCTCCAGAATGGCGCGGGGCACCTTACCGGCGATAACACCGGTACCCGGAGCGGCGGGGCGCAAAATGACACGGCTCGACTCGTAGATCACCTCGATTTCGTGGGGAATGGTGCCGTTCTCAAGCGGGACCTCGATCAGGTTGCGGCGGGCGATGTTCTGCGCCTTCTGCACCGCCAGCGGCACCTCTTTGGCCTTGCCGAGACCCACGCCGACGCGGCCCTGGCGGTCGCCGACCACGGCGAGCGCCCCGAAGCGGAAACGACGGCCGCCCTTGTAGGTCTTGGCGGTACGCCGGATCATGATCATCTTCTCTTCAAAATCGGTTTCTGGCATGCCGTCCTCCTTTAGAACTCCAGCCCCGCTTCACGGGCGGCCTCGGCCAGCGCCTTAACGCGGCCGTGATACTTGTAGGCCCCGCGGTCAAAGACCACCTGCTTGATGCCTTTTTCCGCCGCCTTCCTGGCGATGTCGGCGCCGACCTGCTTGGCGGCCTCGGTCTTGTTGCCCTTTACCCCCAGCGCAAGGGTGGAGCTCGCCGCCAGGGTCCGGCCCGCCTCATCATCGATGATCTGGGCGTAGATGTGGCTGAGGCTGCGGTATACGGTAAGACGCGGACGCCCGGAGCGTTTTACGCTCTTGCGGGTGCGGTATTTGCGGCGTTGGAATGTATTCAATCGGGCCATGACTAACCTCCGGTAACGCCGGCCTTACCCGGCTTGAGGCGCAGGACTTCACCCGCGTAGCGAATACCCTTGCCGTGATAGGCGTCGGGCGGCCTGATGGCGCGAATATTGGCCGCCACCTGCCCCACCTTTTGTTTATCGATGCCGGAAACCCGGATCTTGGTCGGCTCGGGCACCTCCAGGGTTATCCCCTCGGGCGCCTCGATGACCACCGGGTGACTGTAACCGATCGAAAGCTCGATCTTGCCGCCCTGCATCTTGGCGCGGTACCCGATCCCCTTTATTTCGAGCTCCTTGACAAAGCCTTGGGAAACGCCCTCGACAGCGTTGGCCACCAGCGAACGGGTAAGCCCGTGCAGCGCCCGGTGGCGGCGGTTGTCGGTGGGACGCTTGACGACTACCTGGCCTTCCTCGATCGAAATCTCCAGGTCGGGATCAAAGTCGACGATCAGCTGACCCTTGGGGCCCTTGACAATAACCTGACCGGGTTTGACCTCCAGGGTCACACCCGCGGGCAGGGGAATGGGAAGTTTGCCGATACGCGACATATCACCACACCTCGCAAACTACCTCGCCGCCCACGCCCTGGCGGCGCGCCTCGCGATCGACGAGAACGCCTTTGGACGTGGAGACGATGGCGATGCCCAGTCCGCGCCGCACCACCGGCACCTGGTCCGCACTCACGTAGACGCGGCGGCCGGGGCGGGAAACGCGCTGGATGTGCTTGATTGCCTTCTCGCGCCTGGGGCCGTACTTGAGCTCGAGCCGCAAGATCGGCTTGCCGTCGTTCTCGAGGCGCTCATAACCCTGCAAATAACCCTCGCGCACGAGGATCTTGACGATCTCTTCCTTGAACCGGGAAGCGGGAACGTCCACCGTGCTCTTGTGCACCATGAGAGCGTTCCGTATCCGGGTGAGCATGTCCGCAATGGGATCTGTGGTCATATATCTTCTCTCCTTTTGTCACCTAAAGGCTTAGCGAGCGGTCTCGAGGGAAACCCCCCGACCGGCCCTCGCTACCAGGAAGCCTTCTTGAGGCCCGGAAGCTGCCCCTTGTGCGCGAGCTCGCGGATGCAGATGCGGCAGAGACCGAAGTAGCGGTAGACCGCCCGCGAACGACCGCAGCGGGTGCAGCGGTTGTAGGTCCGAACCGTGAACTTGGGCTTGCGCTTAGCTTTTTCTACGAGTGCCTTCTTAGCCATGTCGCTCCTCTATTTACGGAAGGGGAAACCCAGAAGCTCCAGCAGAGCCTTGGCCTCTTCATCGGTCTCGGCGGTGGTCACGATGGCGATGTCCATGCCGCGCACGGCGTCCACCTGGTCGTAGGAAATCTCCGGGAAGATCAGCTGCTCGCGAATCCCCAGGTTGTAGTTGCCGCGGCCGTCGAAGCCGCTGGGATTCACGCCGCGGAAGTCGCGGATACGCGGCAGGGCGACGTTGATCAGCTTCTCCAGGAATACCCACATGCGATCGCCGCGCAGCGTCACCTTGAGGCCAATGGGCATCCCCTTGCGCAGTTTGAAGTTGGAAACTGACTTCTTGGCGCGGGTGATGACCGGCTTCTGCCCGGTAATCTGGCGGATCTCCTCGGCGGCCTTCTCGAGAATGCGCACGTCCTCTTTGGCCTCGCCCAGCGCCTGATTGATGACTATCTTTTCCAGTCGCGGCGCGGCCCAGACGTTGTCATATCCGAAGCGCTGGATCAGCTCGGGGCGCACCTCGTCCGCATAGCGCTGTTTCAGCTTAATCTCTAAGGGCATCGTTCACCTCACTCCTCGTCCAGGGCGGCGCCGCAGTGGTTGCACACGCGGATACGACGCACCTTGCCGCCCTCATCGATCAGTTTCTTCTTGACCCGCACCGGCTTGCCGCAGCTGGGGCATACCGGCCGCACCTTGCTGGCGTGCACCGGCGCCTCCATCTCGTGGAAGCCGCCCTGCGGATTGTCGGGGGTTGCCCGCATGGCTTTCCTGACCACGTTGACGCCCTCTACCACGACCCGCTGCTTCTTGGGGTAGACGGCGATGATGCGGCCGGTCTTGCCCCGGTCCTTGCCCGAGATCACGACCACGTTGTCGCCCTTCTTTACATGCAGTTTGGGCTGCATCAGAGCACCTCCGGCGCCAGGGAAACGATCTTCATGAACTTGCGCTCGCGCAGCTCACGCGCCACCGGGCCGAATACGCGGGTACCGCGCGGCTCTCCCTGGTTGTTAAGCACAACCGCGGCGTTGGAGTCGAAGCGGATCGCGCTGCCATCGGGTCTTTTGACCTCCTTTTTGGTGCGCACGATCACGGCCTTGACGACCTCGCCCTCCTTGACCACACCCCCGGGGATGGCCTCCTTAACCGAAGCCACCACCACGTCACCGATGCTGGCGTAGCGCCGGTACGACCCTCCCAGCACGCGAATTACCTTCAAGCGACGCGCGCCCGAGTTGTCGGCGACCGTAAGACTCGTTTCCTGCTGGATCATGCCTTACCACGCTCCTTGCGCAAGCGGTAACGTTCGACCGCGTCCATGCGCCCTTCCTCGAGCCGCCGGGTCACCTTCCAGCGCTTCTGGCCTGAGATGGGGCGCGCCTCGGCGATTTCTACAATGTCGCCCACCTTGTAGGCGTTGTCTTCGTCGTGGGCCAGATACTTGCGGGAACGCTTGGTCACCTTGCCGTAAAGCGGGTGCGGAAACTGGCGCTCCACCAGCACGGCGACCGTCTTGTCCATCTTGTCGCTGACCACGACGCCGGTGAGTACTTTTCTAGGCATCGGTTCTCCCCCTTATTCCGCCCGCTGCTTGGCGTGCAACACGGTAAGCAAACGGGCGATGGTGCGCTTGGTCTCACGGATGCGGTGGTTCTGCGCCAGCTGGCCTATCGAGGCCTGGAAGCGCAGGTCCATCAGCTCGCGCTTCTTCTCGCGCACCTGTTCGTAGAGCTCTTCCGGGCTCAGGTTGTGCATCTCATTGAGCTTCATCGTAGGCATTCCTCTTGACGAACTTGGTCTTGATCGGAAGCTTGTGACCGGCGAGACGGAAGGCCTCACGCGCCTGCTCTTCGGTGACGCCGGCGACCTCGAACATGACGCGCCCCGGCTTGACCACAGCGACCCATCCTTCGACGTTACCCTTACCCTTACCCATACGCACTTCCAGGGGCTTCTTGGTGAAAGGCTTATCGGGGAAGATGCGGATGTAGATCTTGCCGCCGCGCCGGAAGTGACGCACCATGGCGACACGGGCCGCCTCTATCTGGCGGTTGGAAATCCAGGAAGGCTCCAGAGCCACCAAACCGTACTCGCCGAAGGCCACGTAGTCGCCACCCTTGGTGGCACCGCGCATACTGCCACGGTGCTGCTTGCGGTACTTGAGCCTTTTAGGCATCAGCATCGCTGGCCTCCTTCTTCACGCGTCGGCGCACGGCGGGGCGGCGGCGGGTGCGCTCGGGCCTTCCCGCAGCCGGGGCCGCCTTGCGCGCCGGCTTCTGCTGACCTATGACCTCACCCTTGAAGATGTAAGCCTTGACGCCCAGTACACCGTAGGTGGTGCGGGCCAGGGCGAAGCCATAGTCGATGTTGGCGCGCAGGGTGTGCAAGGGCACACGCCCCCCGGCGCTCCACTCGGTACGGGCCTGCTCGGCGCCGCCGATGCGGCCGGAAACCACTACCTTGGCGCCCTGGGCGCCCGACTCGACGACGCGCTGCACTGCCTGCTTGATGGCGCGGCGCACCGCAAAGCGGCGTTCGATCTGCTCGGCCACCCGCTGAGCGACCAGCGGTGCGGAGAGGTTGGGGTTGCCCACCTCTTGAACGTTGAGCGCGATCGTGCGGTTCGGAAATAGCTTCTGCAGTTCCGCGCGCATGCGCTTGATCGTTTCGCCGCCGCGACCGATGATCACGCCCGGCTTGGCCGCGTGTACCGTTACCGAGAGATTGTCGGCGGCGCGCTCGATGTCGATACGGGCGATACCACCGTGCGCCACCTCGTTCTCTATGAGCTCGCGCACCTTGCGGTCTTCCTCGAGCAGCTGGGCGTAGCCCTTCTTGCCCGAGTACCAGCGCGACTCCCAATCCCGGGTTATGCCCAGGCGGAAGCCGATGGGGTTGATCTTGTTACCCATTCTTTTCCTCCACGATGATGGTGATGTGGCTGGTGCGCTTCTTGATTACGTCGGCGCGGCCGCGGGCCCGCGGCAGGATGCGCTTGAAGGTGGGGCCCTCGTCAACGTAAGCCGCCTTCACCACCAACTGATCCTCGAGCAGATCATGGTTGTTGACGGCATTTGCGACGGCGCTCTTGAGTACCTTGCGCACCGCGTGAGCGGCCCGCTTGTTGGTGTACCTGAGAATCTGGTCGGCGTCATCGGCGCTCTTACCGCGGATCAGGTCTGCGACCAGACGCACCTTGCGCGGAGACATGCGGATAAATTTGGCTACGGCTTTCGCTTCCACTTCCGCTCCTCCTAGCGCTTCTTGGCCTGCTTGACGTCCTTGCCGTGCCCGCGATAGTTACGGGTTGGCGCAAACTCGCCAAGTTTGTGGCCCACCATGTTCTCGGTAATGAATACGGGCACGTGCTGCTTGCCGTTATACACGGCGATCGTATGCCCGACCATCTCGGGAACAACGGTGGAGCGACGGCTCCAGGTCTTGATGACCCTCTTCTCACCAGCGGCGTTCATGGCCTCTACCTTTTCGAGAAGGTGGTCATCGATGAATACGCCTTTTTTCAAACTACGCGGCATGCTTCACCTCGCTATTTCTTCTTCCGCCGGCTGATGATGAACCGGTCCGAGGGTTTGCGCTTCTTGCGGGTCTTCTTACCCTTGGTCTGCCAGCCCCAGGGAGAAGCCGGCGGGCGGCCACGGGGGGCACGTCCTTCACCGCCGCCGTGGGGATGGTCCACCGGGTTCATGGCCGAGCCGCGCACGTGTGGCTTGCGGCCAAGCCAGCGGGTGCGGCCGGCCTTGCCGATGACGATATTCTTGTGGTCGGCATTGCCTACCACGCCCACGGTCGCGTACGACTCGGCATGAATGCGGCGCAGCTCTCCCGAGGGCAGGCGCAGCACCACGTAGTCACCTTCACGACCCTGGATTTGGGCGCCGGTGCCGGCCGAACGCGCCAGCTGAGCGCCCTTGCCGGGCTCGAGCTCGATAGCGTGCACCACTGTACCCACGGGAATGAAGCGCAGCGGCAGGGCGTTACCCACCTGAATTGGTGCTTCAGGACCCGACTGCACAGTCATACCCGGCTTCAATCCTTCGGGGGCGATGATGTAGCGCTTCTCACCGTCGCGGTAGAAGAGCAGGGCGATGCGGGCCGAGCGGTTGGGGTCGTACTCGATGGCGGCCACCCGGGCGGGGATGCCGGCCTTGTCACGCCGCTTGAAGTCGATGATGCGGTAGAGGCGCTTGTGGCCGCCGCCGCGGAAGCGCACGGTGATGCGCCCCTGGTTGTTGCGCCCACCCGTCTTTTTGAGCGGTTCGGTAAGCGATTTCTCGGGCTCGGTCTTGGTTATGTCCGAGAAATCGGCCACCGTCATGAAGCGACGGGAGGGGGTGTAGGGCCTGAACTTCTTAACCGCCATGATTCACCTCTAAATGAGCCCTTCCAGGGCTTCGATCTTCTGACCCGGGGCCACGGTCACGACCGCCTTCTTGCGGTCGGCGCGTTTGCCTTCGTAGCGCCCCATGCGCTTCTTCTTGCCGCGTACGTTCATCACGTTGACGTCCACAACCTTGACCTTAAACGCCTGCTGTACCGCGTTCTTGACCGCGGTCCTGGAGGCGTTCGGGTGCACCCAGAAGGTGTACTTGCCCTCGGCGTAGCCGCCGTAGGCCTTTTCCGAAAGCACCGGTTCCAGGATTACGTCGTACGGGGTCTTCACGCCTCACCTCCGACACCGGCGCGCGCAAGCGCCAACTGCAGCGCCGCCTCATCGAGTACGAGCATGTCGGTGCGCATAATGTCGTAGACGTTGATCCCCTCGGGGCTCAGGGTCACGACCCAGGGAAGGTTGCGCGCCGCACGGCGCACGTTCTCATCGGCAGTCACCAGGGTGACGCGCTCGGAACCGTCCAGGCCGTGTTTCGCAGCCCACTCGACGAACTGCCTGGTCTTGCCCTCGACGCCGGCGAAAGCCTCCACCACGAGCAGCTTCTCCTCGCGCGCGCGGTCGGCCAGCGCCATAGCCAGCCCGGTGCGGCGCACCTTGCGAGGCAGCGTATAGCCGTAGGAACGCGGCTTCGGTCCAAAAACGACCCCGCCGCCGACAAAGATGCTGGCCCCGCGGCTACCGTGACGGGCGCGGCCCAGCCCCTTTTGCGGAAAGAGCTTGCGGGTGGAGTAATTGACCTCGCTGCGGGTCTTCGTCGAGGCGGTGCCGCGACGGCGACCGGCTAGCTGCCAGCGAACAACCTCGTAGAGGAGGTGCGGATTTACCTCCTCCGGCAGGGCCAGCTCGCGCGACGTCACCTCCCCCTTGGCGGGAATGACGGGAACCTTGTACATCACTTCGCCCCCTTGTCGCGGGTGGTCTCACGTACGACCACCAGGCCGCCGTTGGGCCCTGGGATCGCTCCCTTGATGAGAAGCAAGTTCTCCTCGGGTATCACCTCGACCACTTCCAGGTTTTGAATCGTTATGCGCTCTGACCCGTAGTGGCCGGCCATCTTCTTGCCCTTGTAAACTCGGCCGGGAGCCTTGCGCTGGCCGATCGAACCGCCGTGGCGGTGAATGCGGTGGGCGCCATGCGAAGCCGGGCCACCAGCGAAGTTCCAGCGCTTCATAACGCCCGCGGTGCCGCGCCCCTTGCTGGTGCCGGTCACGTCCACCTTGTCGCCGGGCTGAAAGATCTCGACGGTTACGACGTCGCCCTCGGGATCGAAGTCGCGGATCTCACGCAGGTAGCGGACCGGTTCCGCCGAGAACTTGGCAAAGTGGCCTTTCATGGGCCTGTTCACCCGCTTGGGCTCGAGCGGCGCGAAGCCGAGCTGCACCGCAGCGTAACCGTCGGAATCCGGGCTCTTGCGCTGCACAACCGGGCAGGGGCCCGCCAGCACCACGGTCACGGGAACGGCGCGATCGTTCTTCCATATCTGAGTCATGCCAACCTTGGCGCCTAGGATGCCCTTCACCGGCCACCTCCCACGGTCTTGATCTCGATCTCCACCCCCGTCGGCAGGTCGAGGGTCATGAGACTCTCGATCGTCTTCTTGTTGGGGTTGGTTATGTCCACCAGACGGTTGTGGGTACGAATCTCGAAGTGCTCACGGCTGTCCTTATGTTTGAAAGGACCACGCAATACCGTGAAACGGCGGATGCGCGTAGGCAGGGGCACCGGCCCCGCAACCTTGGCACCGCTGCGCCGGGCCGTCTCGACTATCTTGCGCGCGGATGCATCCAAACTCTTGTGGTCGAAACCGCGCAGCTTAATGCGAATCTTTGGCATCCCTCACCTCACTCCAGAATCTTGGTCACGACCCCAGCGCCCACGGTACGGCCGCCCTCGCGGATGGCGAAGCGGAGGCCTTCTTCCAGGGCGATGGGCTTGATGAGTTCGACGGAGAACTCGACGTTGTCACCGGG
>Ga0256835_1000233_pt1 | contig 44665 bp, 47 predicted proteins | sample PIR30metaG_FD_185972 | JGI IMG/M metagenome (GOLD analysis project Ga0256835, IMG submission 185972) | Hydrothermal vent microbial communities from East Pacific Rise, Pacific Ocean - PIR-30 | ecosystem: Environmental > Aquatic > Marine > Hydrothermal vents | place: Pacific Ocean: East Pacific...
CACGTGTCCGTAGGCCTCCTTGAGCAGGGCCTCGATGTAGCGGAGAGAGATCTTGATGCCGCGCACGGACACCCGGCCGTCTATCTGGCCTTCTATCTGCCCGATCCGCGGGGTGGTGCGTCCGCAACGGCAGTTTCCTTCGAGGAAGTGCGTCAGGTCTCCGGTGCGAAAGCGGATGAGGGGGTTGGCCTTTACCGCCAGGGTGGTGATGACCAGCTCTCCCTTTTGCCCCGGAGGCAGGGGCTCCCCGGTTTCGGGGTCAATGATCTCCGGGAGGAAGTAGTCGGCGGCCAGATGGTACCCCTTGCGCTCCTCGCATTCGTAGCCCATGCCGGGCCCGATGGCTTCGGTGATCCCGTAGCCCAGACGCGTGTCTATCCCCAGTTGTTTCTCCAGCCGGAGCCTCGTGCTCGTCTCTAGCCCCTCTCCCACCAGCACGGCCAGGCGCAGACTGCGGGGCGTGAACCCTTCCTCGACCATCATTTCCGCCAGATAGAGGGCGTAGGAGGGCGTGGTGATGAGCACGGAGGTGCGAAAGTCGCGCATGATGCGCAGGCGATGCGAAGTGCTCTGCGGGTCCGGAGGGATGACGAGCGCCCCCAGGGCCTCGGCGCCTTCCTTGAGTTCCTCGATCCAGATGGACATTCCGGGATCGAGGCATATCTGGACGATGTCTTCGGAGGTTACGCCGCAGGTAGTCAGGAAGCGCGCGGTGAGCCGGCGAATGGCGAGCAGGTCGCGCGCGGTGAAGCCTTTGACGATGGGCGCGGAGATGCCGGGAAAGGTGTGGAGACGGACGATGTCCCTCAACGGCACGGCGAAGAGATCGTAGGGATAGTTTTCCTCCAGATGCTCGCGCGTGGTGAAGGGGAGGCGGCGCAGGTCTTCGAGCGAGGTGATGTCTTCCGGGCGCAGCCCCTTTTCGTCCATGAGCTTGCGGTAGAAGGGCACCCTCTCGTACACCCGGTTGAGGGTGCTTTGGAGGAGTTCCAGATGCCATTGACGCCAGCCCTCTTCCGAGAGGAATTCTACGCGGTTGTCCATCTCCATAGGTGCACCTCTAGTCCGTAAACTGCCGATAGTCCCGGCCGAGATAGGCCCGGCGCACGTCTTCGTCAGCCAGGAGATCGGCGGTCTTGCCCTGGAGCACGATCTTTCCCGTCTCCAGTACGTAACCTCGATGGGCCAGGGAAAGGGCCTTCCTCGCGTTTTGTTCCACGAGGAGGATGGTGAGCCCTTCGCGGTTCAGGGCCACGATGGCCTCGAGAATGGTGTCCACCAGGCGCGGGGCGAGACCCAGAGAGGGTTCGTCGAGCATGAGGAGCTTGGGTTTGGCCATGAAGGCCCGCCCGATGGCGAGCATCTGCTGTTCACCGCCGGAAAGGGTGCCGGCAAGCTGTTTCCGGCGCTCCTTGAGGCGCGGGAAGAGTTCGTAGACGTGCTCCAGGTCGTGGCGGATGGCTTCCTTGGGTTCGCGCTTGAGCCGCTGATAGGCACCGAGCTCGAGGTTTTCTTCCACACTCAGGGGATAGAAGATCTGGCGCCCCTCCGGTACGAGGCTTATGCCCCTGGCCACCACCTCCGGCGGGTCCTTCTTCTGGATGGGTTCGCCCTCGAAGAGGATCTCCCCGGAGCGGGGCTTGACCACCCCCATGATGGAGAGCATGAGGGTGCTCTTCCCCGCGCCGTTGGCCCCGATCAGACACACTATCTCGCCCTCTCCCACGTGGAGCGAGACGTTCTTGAGGGCCACGACCGGCCCGTAGGTGGTGGTCAGGTTGCGCACGGCTAGCATCGAGCCTTATGTACCGACTTTTCCGGCTCTGGTCAAAAGGGTGAACCTTTCCGGCCTTTGTTCCGAAACGGATAGTGATGCGCAAGCGGGTCCTCCTTACCATTTTGCTCGTCTTCCTCGCGGTGGGTGAGGCCAGGGCCTTTTTTCTCACCGCCATCCAGGAAGGCGAGGGCTACGCCCTCAAGGGGAAGGAGGTGCGCTGGGACATCTTCCGGAGCGAGCCCTTCCAGGGCGTGATCTTCGATCTCAAGGCCCCGCGCGCCATGATCTACGCCCCGGACGAGAAGCCGCGCCTCGTGGCCCTGAGACGCCTCCAGATCTTCGACTACGCCTCGGGGAAGAAGCGCTTTGCCTGGCAGGCGCGCTTCATCGCCCAATCCCCCGGCGATCACTATCTCGTGCTCACCACGGATCCCACCCTTGTCCCCGGGGCCGGAGAGGTCTGGCGGGAGTGGGTCAAGGTGCCGCTACACGTGGAACAGCGCAAGGGCTGGGAAAGGACGCTCGGGCTCCGGGTGGAGATAGTGCCCCTCACCCGGCCTTACGGGCTCGTGGCAGGCTCCGTGTTCAAGGCGCGGGTCCTCTTCGAGGGCGAGCCCGCTTCGGGTATCCGGGTGCAGATGGTCCCCTATCTCGGCGTCTATCTGCGGCCCGAGGAGCTTCCCCTGGACGAGAACGAACGGCCGGACGTCCCCCTCATGTACGGTGATCTCCTCACCGATGAAGGGGGATGCCTCACGGTCTCCTTTCCGCATCCCGGATGGTGGTTGCTCTCGGCGATCTTTCCCGCGGGAAACTTCACCCTGGGTCAGCAGAAGTTTCCCTTCTATCTGCGCGCGAGCTTCTGGCTCTACGTCAAGGCCCCTTACACTCCTCCGGAAACCGCGCCGCGGATTCGCCCGGAAACGGAGTAGTTTTTCCGTTTGCTTTCGGAAAGCGGCGCCATCTATAATGCTTGAAGGGGAAATGTTTGTTCTTGCGGCCCTTTTCATCTTCCTGTCTTTCGGCTGGGCGGATCCCGCTTTCGCCCTTCAGGAACACCCGCCTCCTGAGGGTCTGATAGCCCATCAGTTGGCCCATCTCTTCTTTGCCGGGGCCATGGTGGTCTTTGCCTATCGTCTGCGGCTCTCGGGTCTCGCCGAAAGGCCCCACTGGCGCTATCTCAAGTGGGCGGCCTACTCCCTGGCCTTCTGGAACGTCTGGGCCCTGGGCGGGCACATCTTCACCCGCCTGGCCGCGCGGGAGATCTTCCTCTCCTGGCAGGAGGGGCTCCACTATTGCTATCGCTGGCTGCGGATCGAGGGCCCCCTCGAGTTCTTCTACTTCGTCTTCAAGAACGACAACGTCTTCGCCCTGGCGGCCTTCTATCTCCTCTATCGCGGGTTGAGCCGTCTTGAAGCCCTGTTGAAAGAGGGGGGCGAATGATCGTCCTGCCCCTGGGGATCATCTGTCTCGTGGACATCGTGGGTTCCCTGGGGATGATGGTCTTCGGTTCCCTGGCCTTTCGCAAGGCCCTGGCCGCTCATCGCCTGGACCCCAACAATCCCCGCTACAGCTATCTCTGCTGGGTTTGCGGCACCCTGATGGTCTTTGCCTTCGTGCGCGGCGGCGGACACATCCTGCGCTACGTGCTCCTTGCGCTTCACGAGGCCCCTCTGTGGTTCGCCATCTCCCCCTACATCGGGGCCCTGAACACGCTTTCCTTCATGCTCATCGTGGGCGTGACCCTCTTCATGCGCGACGTGGAGAGGATCTGTCTGCGCCTCAACAAGGAGCGCGAAAAGCTCGAACACATGAGCCGGGAGATCCTTGAGCTCAACCGCGATCTCGAGCAGATCGTCTCCGAGAGGACCATTTCCGAGCTCGCCCTGCGCATCGCCCATCGGGTGCGCAATCCGGTCATGGTCATCGGGGGCCTCATCAGGCGGCTGGCCAAGGAGTGCCCGCAAAACGAGAAGCTCGACCAGAAGTTTCGCCTCATCCTGGAACAGGTGGAGCGCCTCGAGGAGATCGTGCGCGAGTTCGAAGGTCTCATGGAGAGCCAGTCGGACCTCTTTCGCACGGAGGACCTCAACCGCATCGTCCATTCGGCGGTGAACCTCGTGTTGCCCGAGGCCGAGGAAAAGGGCATCGTCATCGAGACCCGCTACGGCCGCGGCCCCTTGCTCTTCAGGGGCCACGGTCAGCTCATCAAGGTGGCCCTGGTCCACGTCCTCAGGAACGCCATCGAGGCCTGTCGCCGCGGGGACCGCATCCAGGTGGAGACCGGACTCGAGAAGGGAGAGGCCTACGTCATCGTCCGGGACACCGGCCCGGGCATTCCGCCGGAGATCATGGACCACATCTTCAAACCCTTTTACTCCACCAAGGGCCGGCGCACGGGTCTCGGGCTCCCCTACGTGAAGCAGATCATCGAGGAGCACCGGGGCCGCATCGAGATCCACAGCGAGCCGGGCCGCGGGACGACGGTCAAGATCTTCCTACCCGTCTACTTCGATGCCCGCCCGGAGTAGGCCCAGTTGCTTGAGCTTGGAGAGCATCCGCGAGGGATGCGTGCCGCGCCAGTAGACGCGGCCGCAGGAGGGACAACGCCGGAAGCGCTCCTTCGTCTCGTAGACGAAGTCCGGCACCAGGCCGAAGACCTCCTCCCGCGAGACTTCTTCCAGGGGCTCGTTGCAGCGGATGCAGAGGCGGAAAGGAGCCTCCAGGCGGCGGAGCTCGGGGAGCTTCTCGAAGACGAAGCGGAGCTGGTCCTCCACGCGGTCGTAGGGGACGAGGAGGGTCTTTTCCGAGAGCAGGCGCCGGTTACGGGTGAGGAGCAGGCTTTCGGCTGGTATTTCGTCCGGATGCCGGTAGCTTACCAGCTCGCAGGGGATGCCCAGGATGCGGAGCCACTTGACCAGCCGTCCCAGGGTGCGATCTCCGCAGAGTCTCATAGGGATATCAGCTCGTAGTCCCTTGTTCCGAGCCCGATCTCTTCGGCGTGGGCGAGCTGGACCGTCCAGTCCACCTGGGGATAGAGGGCGCGGAACTTGTCCTCTCCGGGCCCGGCCTCGATTTTGGCCCCGGGAAGGGAAGGTTCCCGGTTCACCAGATCCGCGGCGGCCTGGTCTATGGCCACCGGGTCTTCGGAGGCCAGGATGCCGAGATCCCTCACGATGGGATAGTCGTTGAAGTGGTAGCAATCGCAGGCCGGGGAGACGTTGGCCACGAAGGTGATGAAGAGCGCGCGCCCTTTCTTGTGGGAGAGCACGGCGGCGGCGTATTCGGCCATCTTCTTCATGAAGGGCACGGCCTGTTCGTTCCACTGCACCTGGATGGCCCCTTCGGGGCACACGGCGATGCACTCCCCGCAACCGATGCACTTCTTTTCGTTGATGCGCATCCTCTTCTTCTTGGCCCCTTCCACCCATTCGGGAGCACCCACCGGGCAGTATTCTGCGCACGTCCCGCAGCCCACGCACTTCTTCTTGTTGACCTTGGGGGCGATGGTGGAGTGCTGCTGGAGCTTTCCTTTCCGCGCCGCGCCGCCCATGCCGATGTTTTTGATGGCGCCGCCGAAACCCGAGAGTTCGTGGCCCTTGAAATGGCTCACCACCACCAAGCCGTCAGCCCGATAAATCTCCTTGGCCACGTAGAACTCCTTGAGCACCGGGAGGTCGAGCTCGATCCGTTCGTAAGTGTTGCCGCGCAGGCCGTCGGCGATGACCAGGGGAGCTCCGACCACGGCGTAGTCGAAACCGTTGTGGATGGCCGTTTCCATATGGACCACGGCGTCCGAGCGGCTGCCCTTGTAGAGGGTGTTGGTGTCCGTGAGGAAGGGTTTTACGGGAATGGCCTTGAGGATCTCGACCAGCCGTCTGATCCACTGCGGACGCAGATAGGCGAGATTCCCGCGCTCACCGAAGTGGAGCTTTACGCCCACCAGGGATTGGGGGCGGAATCTTTCGGGGAGGTCGAAGGGTTTTAGGAGCTTGTCGAGCTTGTCCAAGAGGCTCTTTCTGTTCTCCACGCGGAAGTCAACGAAGTAGACCGGGCTCTTCATGGGTCCCTCCTCGGGTTTTTCGGGGCTTTAGGATTTATTTATACGCTCCGCGGACCAGAAAGGAAGCTCCGCGCGGGAGAAAAATTTGTCAAAAAGATGTAACCAAACCCCGGGCCAAGTCTGTTAGAAAGGAAACGTGCGCAACCTTGAGGAGAAGCTCAAGAACCAGGCCCGTTACGACGCTCTCTTCCGCCGGCTGGCCCAGGCCATGGGCGTGCTCGTCATCCTCCTGGTGATCGGGGTCTTCTTCACCCTGGTGAAGGAGTCCTGGCCGGCGATCAAGGCCTTTGGCCTGCGATTCCTCTGGACCACCACTTGGGACCCTATAAACCTCGAGTTCGGCGCCTTGCCTTTCCTCGTGGGGACCCTCATCACCTCTTTCCTGGCCCTGGCGATGGCCACACCCTTCGCCCTGGCCGGGGCCATCTTTCTGGGGGAGCTCGCTCCCCCCAAGGTGGCCAACCCCGTATCTTTCGTCATCGAGCTCCTGGCCGGCATCCCGTCGGTCATCTACGGTTTGTGGGCCCTTTTCTATCTCGTGCCCCTGGTGCGCTACTTCCAGATGAAGATCGGCGCCCCGCCTTACGGCCTGGGGCTCTTTACCGCCTCCCTGGTGCTGGCGATCATGATCCTTCCCTACGCCATGTCCGTGGCCCGGGACGTGATCCGTCTCGTCCCGCAGGACTTGAAAGAAGCGGCCTACAGCCTGGGGGCCACGCGCTGGGAGACCATCCGTCACGTGGTCCTCCCCTACGCGCGCTCGGGCATCCTCGCCGGCATCGTGCTGGCCCTGGGGCGGGCGCTCGGGGAGACCATGGCGGTGACCATGGTCATCGGTAACCGTTCCGCCATGCCCCACAGCATCTGGGACCTGGCGAACACCATGGCCAGCGTCATCGCCAACGAGTTCACCGAAGCTACGGAAGACGTGCATTTGGCGGCCCTGGTAGAGATAGGCCTTTTGCTCTTTATCATCACCGTGGTGGTGAACCTCATCGCCCGGCTGGTGATCATCAAGACCAGAGTCCGGTGAGCAGCGTCCAATGAGGAACCAAGATCCGAGAAAGACACCCTTTCCGGCGCGGGAGAACTGGCGGCGGATGAAGAACCGCATCATCCTCACGGTGATCACCGTGCTCGCGCTCCTTCCCGCCATCCCGCTCTTTCTCATCCTGTTTCAGCTCCTGAAGGAGGGGCTCTCGAGCCTTTCTCTCGACTTCTTCCTCCACTTGCCCGCCCCGCCGGGTGAGCCCGGAGGAGGAGGCATAGCCAACGCCCTGGTGGGCACGCTCATCATCGTGGGGCTGGCGGTCCTGATCGGGGTGCCGGTTTCCATCCTGGCCGGGATCTATCTCTCCGAATACGGCCGGCACGGCAAGCTCTCGGAGACCATCCGCGTCTGCGCCGATGTCCTTCAGGGCGTGCCCTCCATCGTCATCGGCATCGTGGCTTACGCCTGGGTGGTGAAGCCCATGGGGCACTTTTCGGCCCTTTCCGGAAGCGTGGCCCTGGCCCTCATGATGATCCCGGTGGTGGTGAGGACCACGGAGGAGGTGCTCCGGCTGGTCCCGGACATCCTGCGCGAGGCGGCCCTGGCCCTGGGGGTGCCCTACTGGCGCACCGTGCTCAAGGTGGTCCTCCCCACGGGCATGGTCGGCGTGAGCACGGGCATCCTCATCGCCGTGGCCCGTATCGCCGGCGAGACGGCGCCCCTCCTCTTCACCGCCTTCGGCAACCAGTTCCTGACTTTGAATCCCCTGGAACCCATGAGTGCTTTGCCCCTGGTGATCTTCAACTACGCCATGAGTCCCTACGAAGACTGGTGGCGTCAGGCCTGGGGGGCCTCGCTGGTGCTCGTCTTCATGGTGTTGGGGTTGAACATCGTTTCGCGCATCCTCGCTCGCAAAATAGCCGGAGAGAAATAGGGGTGGACGATGAAGGTTCCGTATCCCATCTTTCGAACCGAAGACCTTTGCGCCTACTACGGAGATTTCATGGCCATCAAGCACGTCACCGTGTCCATTCCCGAACACCAGGTCACCGCGGTCATGGGGCCTTCGGGATGCGGCAAGACCACGTTCATCCGCTGTCTGAACCGCCTCCACGAGTTGCTCCCCGGGGCGAGAATCACGGGGAAGATCTATCTGCGCGACGAGGACATCCTTGAGCTTGATCCCATCATCGTGCGGCGGCGGGTGGGCATGGTCTTCCAGCGCCCCAATCCGTTCCCCACGATGACCATCTACGAAAACGTGCTGGCCGGGTATAAACTATTGGGGATCCGCCTCAAGCGCGAGGAGGCGGATCGCATCGTGGAGGACGCCCTGCGCAAGGCGGCCCTCTGGGACGAGGTCAAGGACGTGCTCCATCGGCGCGGGACCTTTCTCTCCGGTGGTCAGCAACAGCGTCTGTGCATCGCCCGGGCGCTCGCCGTGAACCCCGAGGTGCTCCTCATGGACGAGCCGACGTCGGCCCTTGACCCAAAGGCGACTCTTCAGATAGAAAATCTTATCGTAGAGCTCAAGAACACGGTGACCATCGTCATTGTTACCCACAACATGCCGCAGGCCGGAAGGATCTCCGATTACACGGCATTTTTCTATATGGGTGAGCTGATCGAATTCGGTCCCACGGCGGAAGTCTTCACCAACCCCAAGGACCCGCGGACGGAGGAGTACCTCACCGGCAAATTCAGTTAAGGAGGCGCCATGAACGTCCTCTTGCAAAGGGACTTACAGGAAATAAAACGCTATCTGCTGGAGATGTGCCGCCTGGTGGTGGAGTCCGTGCGTTCCGCGGTGAAGGCCTTTGAGGAGCGCGATCCGGATCTCGCCAAGCGGGTCATCGAGCAGGACGAAAAGATAGACTCCATTGAAAACGAGATCCTGGTCTTTTGCCTGAAGACCCTGGCTCTTCACCATCCCCTGGCCAGGGACCTCCGCTTCATCACCTCGGCCATGAGCATGATCCGGGATCTCGAGCGCCTGGGAGACCAGGCGGTGAACATTGCCGAGCGGGTGCTCGACCTTACGCAGACCCCGCAGGTGTTCACCTGTCCGGTGGACCTGAAAGACATGGCGCGCGAAGCGCTGGGCATGTTAGACGGCGCCATAGACGCCTTCGTCACCCAGGACACGGAGAAGGCGTGCGAGATCTGCCTGCGGGACGAGAAGGTGGACAACTACAAGAAGCTCGTGATCGAGCGGGTCATCGAGTGCATGGAGCAGAACCCGCGCATCATCCGCATCGGCATAGACTACATCATCGTGGCCCAGAATCTCGAAAGGGTGGCGGATCTGGCGACCAACATCGCCGAGGAGGTCATCTATCTCGTCGAGGGGCGCATCGTCAAGCATCAGGACATCTGCGAGGAGAGGAAGGTGGAGGTGGAGGAGGCCCCGCCCCCGCGTCCGCGGCGCGAGCTCTTCGAGTGCCTCGAAAACCACGCCCGGCACGTCCTGGCCTGCACGGAGCTCCTCCCCGAGGCCTTGAGGGCCTACTTCGAGCAGGACTACGAGCGCTGTCAGAAGATTTCCGACGAGATCGTGCGCATCGAGCGCGAGGCCGACCGCATCAAGCAAAACATTCGCGGGCATCTGCCCCACGGCATCATCATGCCGGTGGATAAGTTCGAGCTCTTTCTCTATCTCAAGGAGCAGGACGCCGTGGCCGACGCCATCGAGGACATCCTCAAGTGGCTCACCTTCCGCCGCACGCCGGTGAGCAAGCCGCTCGCCGAAAAGATGCTCCAGCTGGCGGAAAAGAACGTGGAGACCTCCCAGCTCCTCGTGCCCCTCATCGAGCAGGCGCGGGCCTATCTCTCCACGGCGGACGAAAGGGCGCGAGAGGAGGCCAAGCAGGTGGTGCGCACCATCCGGGCGCGGGAGCACGAAAGCGACGTCCTGGCCACGGAACTCAAGCGCGAGATCTTCAACCTCGATCTCGACGCCCTGTCCATCTATCATCTCCTGCGGCTCACGGAGTTCATCTGCGACATCTCCGGCCACACGGAAAACGCCGCGGACCTCATGCGGGCCATGATCGCCAAGTCCTGACCATGACGGAACTGAAACTAGCCAGTCGTTCCAAAAGACTCCTGGGCGCCCTGATAGACAGCATCATCTGTTTGCTGGTCTCCTTCCCCCTGTTTTGGTTCGGGGGGATCTTCCGGCGCCTGGAGGAAAACCCCTATCTCACCTTCGGCGAGCATTTTCTGCTCTTCATGGCGGGTTTTGCCATCTTCATGGCCATCAACGGGTACTTCCTGGCCAAGGACGGGCAGACGGTGGCCAAGAAGCTCCTCGGAATGCGCATCGTGGGCCTTGACGGCCGCCTCCTTCCTTTCCCGCGGCTTTTCATCTATCGCTATCTCTTCCTCGGACTCCTGGGTTTGATCCCCTTTTTCGGGACTTTCATCGGTTTGCTGGACGCCCTCTTCATCTTTCGCAAAGATCGGCGCTGCCTGCACGATCACCTGGCAGGCACCATCGTCATTGACGTTTAGAGGAGACCGAAAATGCTCATCCTTGTCCCCACCGCCTTGGAGGCCCGCATTTTGCAAGAAATGGGTTTGGACGTTGAACTGGTAGGAATGGGACCGGTGGAAGCCGCGGTGAGAGCCTTCTCCATCCTCAAGGAGTGCCGCTACGGTCCGGTGGTGCTCACGGGCATCGGCGGGGCCTATCCGGACTCCGGTCTGGAGATTGGGTCCCTGGCCGTGGCCAACGTCGAGTTCTTCGGCGACCTGGGCGTGTGCTACCAGTTGGTCGAGGGAGACTTCACCGAGGGTCTCGACGTGGAAAAGTCCTGCTCCCTCAGGCATCCCGTGCTCGAGAAGGTCCTCTGCCTGCTCGAGGAGGAGGGTTTCGAGGTCGCCTTCGGTCCCTTTGTCACCGTGTGTTGCGCCACGAGAGACCCGGTGCGGGCCAGGTTCTTGGCCACGCGCCATCAGGGGGCCCTCGTGGAGAACATGGAAGGGTTCGCGGTGGCCAGAGTGGCGCGGGAGATGGGGGTTCCCCTGGTGGAGATCCGCGCGGTGAGCAATCTCCTGGCGGAGCCCGAGCGCCCCTGGCAAATAGAACGCGCCCTGGAAGAGGTGGGCAAGGTCCTCCGATGTCTGGTGGAACGCTTCTAGAACTAGGTTTTTCGCCCTGTCCCAACGACACCTACATCTTCGGGGCGCTGGCCCTGGGGCTCATCAGGAGTCGTCGTTCTTACCGGATGATCGTCGAAGATGTCGAAGCCCTCAATCAGCGCGCCTTAAACGCCCCGCTTCCGGTCACCAAGCTCTCCGTGGCGGCCTTTGCCCATCTTCTCTCCCGCTACCAGCTCCTCCCCGTGGGGGCGGCCCTCGGGTTTGGTTGCGGGCCGGTGCTCGTGGCCAGGGAGGAGGGGCTTCATCTTGAGCAGGTGCCGGTGGCGGTGCCCGGGCGCTTCACCACCGCGGCCTTTCTCCTTCGGCTCTACGCTCCGCAGGCAAAGCTCGTGGAGATGCGCTACGACGAGATACTTCCGGCGGTGCTCGCCGGCAAGGTGGCGGCGGGCGTGCTCATTCACGAGGGCCGGTTCGTCTACGCGGAAAAGGGGCTCAAGCTCCTCAAGGATCTCGGGGCCTTCTGGGAGGAGGAGACCAGGGCTCCCATCCCCCTCGGCGGCATCTTCGTCAGGCGAGACCTTGCGCCGGAGGTCAAGCGCGACGTGCTGGCAGACATCCGGGAGAGCCTTTCCTGGGCGCGGAGGGACTATCCCTCGATTGCCCCCTTTGTCCGCCGCCACGCCCAGGAGCTCGACGAGGAGGTCATCCGCCGCCACATAGAGACCTTCGTCAACCGCTTCACCGACGATCTCGGCGAAGAAGGACGCCGCGCGGTGAGGCTTCTCCTTGAGTTTGCCGTGGACCGGGGCTTAATTAGGACATTTCCTGAAGACTTCATCTGGGAGGAGACCCCTTGAACCTGATCGTTCTCGTGCTTCAAGCCGGACCGGTGGCCAAGTTCACGATGCTCATCCTCTTGGCCATCTCCGTGGTGACGTGGGCGGTGATCTTCATCAAGTGGAGGGAGTTCAGGCGGGCCGAGGCCGGTCTCTCGGAGCTCACCTTGGCCGCCGAGCGCCTGGGTTCCCTCGGGGACTTCGCGGCGAAGATAAAGAAGTTTCGCCATCTGCCGGGCGGGGAGCTCGCGCGCGCGCTCCTGGTCGAGGTCGCCCGCCTGCGGGCCGAAGGGCTGTTGCCGCAGGAAAAGAGTCTCTTCGCCCTGTGGCTCGAGATGTTCATCAAGAGGCTCTCGCGGTATCTGGGAATCGTGCGCGAGCGGGAGCTCCTCAAGCTGCGGCGCTATCTCGCCTTTCTCGCGGTGGCGGGGAACAGTTCCCCTTTCATCGGTCTTTTTGGTACGGTGTGGGGGATCATGTCGGCCTTCCATCGCATCGGCTTGAAGGGTAGCGCAAGCCTTGCCACCGTGGCGCCGGGCATCGCCGAGGCCCTGGTGGCCACGGCGCTCGGGCTCTTTGCCGCCATCCCCGCGGCCATGGCCTACAACTTTTTCGTCGCCCGGCTCGAGAGGGTGGAAGCGCGTCTTACGGAGCTCGGCGAGCTCATCCTCCTTCTCGTGGAGCGGGAATTCATGCGCGAGGTCCACGGAGAGCTTGTAAAGGAAGAAACGGTAGAGTAGTTTCAGCAGACGGATTTTCGAGGAGAAACCATGTCCCTTCCAGACAAGCGAGGACATTTCGGCCCCTTTGGCGGACGTTACGTCCCGGAGACCTTGATGCCGGCCCTCTTCGAGCTCGAGGAGGCCTATCGGCGTCTGCGCCGGGACCGGGCCTTCAAGCAGGAGCTCGATTCCTATCTCAGGAGCTACGTGGGGCGCCCCACGCCCCTTTATCCCGCGCGCAAGCTCTCCCAGGCGCTCGGCGGGCATCTCAAGATCTATCTCAAGCGGGAGGACCTCACGCACACCGGGGCGCACAAGATCAACAACACCCTGGGGCAGGTCCTTTTGGCCAAGCGAATGGGAAAGAACCGCATCATCGCCGAGACCGGCGCGGGACAGCACGGGGTGGCCACGGCCACGGCCGCCGCGCTCATGGGCATGGAGTGCGTGGTCTACATGGGGGCCAAGGACACCGTGCGCCAGGAGATGAACGTCTTTCGCATGGAGCTTCTCGGAGCCAAGGTGGTCCCCGTGCACTCCGGGACTCAGACCTTGAAGGACGCCATCAACGAGGCCATCCGCGACTGGGTGACCAACGTGGAGACCACCCACTACGTCATCGGTTCCGTGGTCGGTCCGCATCCCTATCCCATGATGGTGCGGGATTTTCAGAGCGTCATCGGCCGGGAGACCCGCCGCCAGATCCTGAACCTCGAAGGTCGGCTCCCGGACATCATCCTCGCCTGCGTGGGCGGAGGATCAAACGCCATGGGGTTCTTCTATCCCTTCGTCAAGGACCAGATGGTCAAGATGATAGGCGTGGAAGCCGCTGGCGAGGGGCTTGATACCGACCATCATTCAGCCACCCTCACCGTGGGGGAACCGGGAGTGCTCCACGGGATGATGACCTATCTCCTCCAGGACCACGTGGGGCAGATCAAGGGGGCCCACTCCGTGGCCCCGGGGCTCGATTACCCGGGGGTGGGGCCGGAACACGCGTTCCTCAAGGAAACCGGGCGGGTGGACTACGTGGCGGTAAACGACGAAGAGGCCCTTTCGGCCTTCAGGCTCCTTTCGGAGACCGAGGGCATCATCCCCGCGCTGGAGAGCGCCCACGCCGTGGCTTACCTGGCCAAGATCGCCAAGGACGTGCCCTCGGGTTCGGTGGTGGTGGTGAATCTTTCCGGGCGCGGAGACAAAGACGTCGCTTCGGTGCGAGAATATCTCCGGGGGAAGGGTCGTGCCTAGAGGAGCAGAAGCCGTAGAAGCCGCGATCAGGGCGGCCAACGAGCGGGGTGAGGCGGCTTTTATTCCTTTCATCGAGGGAGCTGATCCCGATCCGGGTCTCACGGAGGACCTCCTCTGGACCCTGGCCGAGGCCGGGGCCGAGGTCATCGAGCTCGGTTTTCCCTTCTCCGATCCTCTGGCCGACGGTCCCACCATTCAGGAAGCCGCCCAGCGGGCCCTGCGCCATCGTCCCACCATCCCCTTCTTTCTGGAGATGATCTCGCGGATGAGGCGCGCGGGGTTCGAGGTCCCGGTGGTGATGATGGGCTATCTCAACCCCTTCTTCCGCCTGGGTTTGAGACGCTTTGCCAAGGAGGCCCGCAAGGCCGGGCTCGACGGGGCCATCATCCCCGACCTCCCGCTGGAGGAGGCCGGAGAATGGTTGCGCGAGGCCAAGTCCCGGAAACTGGCGGCGGTGATGCTCGCGGCTCCCACCACGCCTCCGGAGCGCCTGGAAAAGATCGCGCAGGCCAGTTCCGGGTTCCTCTACTACGTCTCCATCACCGGCATCACTGGTGAGAGGGATCGCCTCCCCGATGACCTGGCCCTGAAACTCGATCTGGCGCGCGAGCTCTCCTCCGTCCCGGTGGCCGTGGGTTTTGGCATCTCCAAGCCCTCGCAGGTCAAGAACCTGGCCCCCTTTGCCGACGCCATCGTGGTCGGTAGCGCCATCGTCAAGCTCATTTCTCGCCTGGCCGACGACCCGAAGCGGATGCTGCGGGAAGTGGGAGACTTCGTCCGTTCCCTCAAGGAAGCCACCGTTCGCTCCTAGTCCCTACGGGCCCCGGTTGCCAAAGAGAGGTTCTTCGTGGAGAATGGAAACGTTCAAGGTGCGGATTGATGGGGGCCAAAGACAAGAAGTTCAAGCCGCCCAAGCGTCTCGAAGGTAAGTATTGGTGGTACTTCCTCTTCGCCTTTGTCCTGGCCCTCTTCTTTTTCCAGCTGGCCCGTTTCACCCCGCGCGAGACCATCTCCTACAGCGAGTTCCGCACCCTCCTGCGGGAGGGTCTCGTTGACGACCTGGTCATCGGGGAGGACTTCATCGAGGGCAAGCTCAAGCCCGGGGCCTCGGAGGTCCTCTCCCGCCTGAGGGGCGAGCAGGTCAAGCTGGTCAGCAACCGCTTCTACACCACGCGGCTCGAAGACCCCGACCTCATCAAGATCCTCGACGAAAAGGGCGTTCAATACGAGGCCGCCAAGGAGGCCTCCTGGCTGAAGGAGCTCCTCTCCTGGGTGCTCCCCCTCCTCTTCTTCCTCGGGCTGTGGGTCCTCCTGATGAGGCGTTTCGGTCCGCCGGAAGGGGGCCTCATGGGCGTGGCCAAGAGCAAGGCCCGCATCTACGTGCAGGACGAAATAGACGTCACCTTCAAGGACGTGGCCGGGGTGGACGAGGCCGTCGAGGAACTCAAGCAGATCATCGAGTTCCTCAGGCATCCCCAGAAGTTTACGGCCCTGGGAGGAAAGATCCCCAAGGGCGTTCTCCTGGTCGGTCCGCCGGGCACGGGAAAGACGCTTCTCGCCAAGGCGGTGGCGGGTGAGGCCGGGGTGCCCTTCATCTCCATCTCGGGGTCTTCCTTCGTGGAGATGTTTGTGGGCGTGGGGGCCGCCAGGGTGCGCGATCTCTTCAAGACCGCCGAGGAAAAGGCTCCGTGCATCATCTTCATCGACGAGATAGACGCCCTGGGCAAGGTCCGCGGTGTCTCCCCGGTCTCCGGGGTGGACGAGAGGGAGCAGACCCTCGCGCAGCTCCTCACGGAGATGGACGGGTTCGACTCCAAGAAGGGCGTCATCATCATGGCGGCCACCAACCGTCCGGAGATCCTCGATCCGGCGCTTTTGCGGCCCGGGCGCTTCGACCGCCACATCGTCGTTGATCGCCCGGATCTCAAGGGGCGGGAGGCCATCCTCCGCGTGCACACGCGGCACGTAAAGCTGGCGCCAGACGTTGATCTCCGGGTCATCGCCGCGCGCACGCCGGGCATGGTGGGGGCTGATCTCGCCAACGTGGTCAACGAGGCCGCCCTGCTCGCCGCCCGGAAGAACAAGAAATGGGTGGAGATGGAGGACTTCGAGGAGGCCGTGGATCGGGTGATCGCCGGTCTCCAGAAGAAGAACCGCTACATCTCCAGCCAGGAGAAGGAAAGGGTGGCCTATCACGAATCCGGCCACGCTCTCGTGGCTTCGGCCCTGCCGCACGCCGACCCCGTGCATCGCATCTCCATCGTGCCCCGGGGCATGGCGGCCCTCGGCTACACGCTCCAGCTCCCCACCGAGGATCGCTATCTGATGACCCGTTCCGAGCTCCTGGACAAGCTGGCCGTGCTCCTCGGCGGGCGGGCCGCGGAGGAGATAGTCTACGGTGAGGTCTCCACCGGGGCGCAGAACGACCTCGAAAAGGCCACGGAGATCGCCCGCGCCATGGTCATGGACTACGGGATGAGCGAAACCCTGGGCCCGCAGACGTTTCGCAAGCGGGAGAGCCTTTTCCTCGAGCCCTTCCTCCGGCATCGGGAGGACATAAGCGAAGAGACCGCCCGCCTCATAGACGCCGAGGTCTCGAAGATCATCCGCGAGGCCTATCAGCGGGCCAAGGAGGTGCTCGAAAGGCATCGCCAGCGGCTGGAAGAGCTCGCCAGGACCCTGCTCGCCAAAGAGACCCTCGAGGGCGAGGAGCTTGATCGTCTCCTCAAACTCGATTGATCGCTTGAGAAAGCCTTTGGGCAAGATTATGCTGCCTTAGCCGAAATCCCCTGGAGGAGGTCATCGTGAGCGAGGAAAGTGCGGTCCTTTTGGCGCGTCGCAAGAAGGCCGAAGAACTGGAATCCATGGGCATCCCCCTCTTTCCCAACGATTTTCGCCCTACGGATCGCGCGGGGGCCATTCACGAGATATTCGGGCACTACTCCGACGAAGAACTGGCCCGGATCAAGGAGCCCTTTCGCCTGGCCGGAAGGCTCATGGCGCGTCGAGACTTCGGCAAGGCCATCTTTGCCCACATCCAGGACGAAACCGGCCGGATCCAGATCTTCGTCAAGCGCGACGAGCTCGGTCCCGAAGCCTTCAAGCTCTTCAAGAAGTACTTCGATCTCGGGGACATCATCGGGGTCGAGGGCCATCTCTTCCGCACCAAGACCGGGGAGCTCACCATCCTCGCCAAGAGCGTGAAGCTGATCACCAAGGCCTTTCGGCCTTTGCCGGAGAAGTATCACGGCCTCCAGGACGTGGAGCTCCGCTATCGCCGCCGCTATCTCGACCTCATCATGAACGAGCGGGTGCGGGAGATCTTCCGAACGAGGAGCCGCATCGTCCAGTATTTCCGCAACTACTTCTCCTCGCAGGGGTTCCTCGAGGTGGAGACCCCGATGATGCAGGTCATTCCCGGAGGGGCCACGGCCCGTCCCTTCAAGACCTACCATCACGCCCTGGAGAGGGAGCTCTATCTCCGCATCGCCCCGGAGCTCTATCTCAAGAGGCTCCTGGTGGGCGGTTTTGAGCGGGTCTTTGAGCTCAACCGCAACTTCCGCAACGAAGGGGTGAGCGTGCAGCACAACCCGGAATTCACTATGCTCGAGTTTTACGAAGCCTACGCCACTTACGAAGACCTGATCGTGCGCACGGAGGAGCTCTTCCTCGGTCTGTGCCGGGAGCTCACGGGTGGCTCAAAGATCGTCTATCAGGGGGAGGAGATAGACTTCACGCCGCCCTGGCCGCGGATTCCCTTCAAGGAGGCGCTCATCAAGATCGGCGGTGTTCCCGAAGAGGTGCTTGCCTCCCGGGAGAAGGTCATCGCCTTTGCGCGCGAGAGGGACATCAAGATAGACGAAAGGGAGCAGGTCCTCGGCAAGCTCTGGGCCAAGCTCTTCGACGCCTTGGTGGAGCCCAAGCTCGTCCAGCCCACCTTTATCGTGGCCTTTCCCGTGGACATCTCTCCTCTCGCGCGGCGCAACGAGAAAGACCCCACGGTGGCGGATCGGTTCGAGCTCTTCATCGCCGGGCGGGAGATCGCCAACGCCTTCTCCGAGCTGAACGATCCGCGCGACCAGCGGGCCCGTTTCGAGGAACAGATCAAGAGGCGCCTTGAGGACGATCCCGAGATTCATCCGGAGATTGACGAGGACTTCATCCGCGCCCTGGAGCACGGGATGCCGCCGGCGGCAGGCGAGGGCATCGGCATTGACCGGGTGGTGATGCTCTTTACGGATTCACCTTCGATCCGCGAGGTCATCCTCTTTCCGCATCTGCGTCCGGAAAAGTGATCCATGAAACGTTTCGAATGGTTCATTGCCTGGCGATATCTGCTGTCGAGAAAGAGGCATCGCTTCACCTCCTTCATCTCCGTGATGGCCATGGTGGGGGTGGCCATCGGCGTGTGCGCCCTGATCGTGGTCATCGCCGTCATGGCGGGTTTCCAGAAGGAGCTTAGGGACCGCCTCATCGGGATAAACTCCCATCTCATCGTTGAGCGCCTAGGGGGCGATTTTATCGAATACCGCTCGGTGGCGGAGAAGATCCTTTCCCTGCGCGTGAAGAAGAAGGGTCTTTCCGGGCTCCTTGCGCGGCTCAAGGGGGAGGGCGAAGTGCGGGCCGTTGCCGTGCTCCCGTGCGTGAACCTCCAGGGGCTCCTTTCTTCAGGCGGGGGTCAGGCCGGGGTGGTCATCCGCGGGGTCCCGGGAAAGGAGGCCCAGCGGGTCTTCTCCGGCCTCAAGATGCGGGCCGGAAGCCTTCTTGACCTGGAAGACGCCGTCCCGAGGATCATCCTGGGCTGGCGCCTGGCCCGCAGCCTGGGCGTGGGCGTGGGGGATCGGGTACGTCTCATCCTGCCCGACGGCCGGTCCACGCCCTTTGGTTTCCTCCCCCGCATCAAGACGCTCGAGGTGGTGGGCCTCTTTGAGACCGGGCTCTACGAATTCGACGCCAACCTCGGGTTCGTGCCCCTCGGGCTTGCCCAGCACCTGGCGGGCCTCAAGCAGGGGGTGAGCTATCTCGAAGTCCGCCTGAACGACCCGCTGGCAGCTTCGGAGTTCGCCAAGGTGCTGGCCGAAAAGCTCGGTTTCCCCTACTGGGTGGTGGATTGGCACCGCATGAACGCCAACCTCTTCTCCGCCCTCAAGCTGGAGAAGGCGGCCATGTTCATCATCCTCACCCTCATCATCCTGGTGGCGGCCTTCAACATCGTGGCCGCGCTCATCATGCTCGTGGGGGAGAAGAGGGCGGACATCGCGGTGCTCAAGTCCATGGGCGTGTGTGACCGGAGCATCCTCCGGATCTTCATGCTCACCGGGTTCCTCCTGGGGCTGGCCGGCACGGTGCTGGGGGTCTCGGGTGGGCTTCTCCTCTGCCTCCTGGTCTCGCGCTATCCCATCGTCAAGCTCCCGAGCGATATCTACTACGTGGACCGCCTGCCGGTCCTGGTGGAGCCCCTGGACGTCACCATCATCGCCCTTTCCGCCCTGTTGCTGGCCCTTTTGGCCACCATCTATCCCGCGCGGCAGGCCGCCAAGCTCCCCCCGGCGGAGGTCCTCCGTTATGGCTAAGACGGTCATCGAGGTGCGCAACCTTACGAAGAGCTACGGCGAAGGCGCCAGCCGGGTGGAGGTCCTGCGCGGCGTTGACCTGGATATAAAAGAGGGGGAGCGTGTGGCCATCGTGGGCCCGAGTGGTTCGGGGAAAAGCACCCTCCTTCACATCCTCGGGACCCTGGATCGTCCCTCAAGCGGGGAAGTGCGCCACTTCGGTCGAAACGTCTTTGCGCTGCCTGATCCCGAGATCTCGCGCTTCCGAAACGAAAAGATCGGCTTCATCTTTCAATTCCACCATCTCCTGCCGGAGTTCAACGCCCTGGAAAACGTCATGCTCCCGGCGCTCATCGCCGGCTACACCATCGCCGAGGCCCAGAAGATGGCCCGGCAGGTCCTCGAACGGGTAGGGCTGGCGCAAAGGCTCACGCATCGCGTGGGGGAGCTCTCCGGCGGAGAACGCCAGAGGGTGGCCATCGCGCGGGCCCTGGTCCTGCGTCCACCGCTGATCCTTGCGGACGAACCCACGGGGAACCTCGACGTGCGCACGGCGCGCGAGGTGGCCAATCTCCTTTTGCAGATAAATCGAAGCTATGCTACGACCTTGGTGATCGTGACGCACAATCCCGAACTGGCGACGATGATGGAGCGGGTCCTGGGGCTCTCCGACGGGCGGGTGATCGAACTCTCCCCCGACAAACCCTGGCCTTGGAGTCAGGAAGGTCTTGAATGAGAAAATTTCTTTTGCTCCTCTTCCTCGTGTTTCTCGGTCTGGGGGAGGCTTGGGCCTCCACGGGAAGGCTCCGGCCCGTGCTCATTCTGCCCTTCAAGGTGAACGGCCCCCAGGACGTTGAACCCCTCGCGCGCGATCTTCCGCGACATCTGGAGACCTTCCTGGCCAAGGAAGGGGTACCGGTGGTGCCCTCCATCAAGGCCGAGGACCTCCTGGGCCCCCTGCCGGCGGAGATGTCCTCCTCCGAGGCCCTGCGTCTGTGTGAGGAAAAGCGTCTCGGGGCGGTGGTGTGGGGCACGGTGAACGTGCTCGCCGGGCACGTGAGCGTGGACCTGCGTCTGGCGGATTGTGCAGACCGGGTGGTGAAGAGGGCTTACGCCTCCGGGCGCCTCGGGGACTGGGCCTCCCTGGAGGAAGAAGTGGGCAAGGTCGTGGCCAGGGTCCTTCTCGCGCGCGAGACCGTGGCCGCGGTAAGGGTGAGGGGAAACGTGCGCATGGACGAGGAGGCCATCCTCTCCGTGACCAAGCTCAAACCCGGCGACCTCTTCGACCCGCGCCTGCTGCGCGAGGACCTGAAAAACATCTTCAAGCTGGGCTATTTCGACGACGTGCGGGCCGATCTCGAGGAGACCCCCGAGGGTTTGGTGATCACCTACATCGTGCGCGAAAAGCCCGTGGTCAAGCGCATCGTCTACGAGGGCAACAAGGCCATCAAGAAGAGCGATCTGGAAAAGATCACGGAGCTCAAGCCCTACACCATCCTCAACCTCAACAAGGTGAACGAAGCCGCCGAAAGGATCGAGCTCCTCTACAAGGAAAGGGGCTACTACAACACGAAGGTGGTCCCGGAGGTCAAGCCCCTGGGGCCGCACGAGGTGAAGGTCGTCTTCCACATCAAGGAAGGGGAGAAGATCTACATCAAGAAGATCGAGTTCGAGGGCAACAAGGCCTTTTCCGACGAAGAGCTCAAGGATCTCCTGGAAATCAGCGAGAAATCGGCCTTCTCGTGGATGAAGAAGATAAAGACCCTCTTTTCCGGCGGCGGGGTGGAGCCGGGTGTTTACAGCTACGGCGGCCTCTATCGGGACCTCGGAAAGATCGTCTCCTTCTATCAGAACCACGGTTACATTGACGTAAGGGTAGGGGAGCCGCGCGTGCGGCAGGAGGGCCGCTGGATATACATCACCATCCCCATCGAGGAAGGGCCGCAGTACAAGGTCGGCCGCGTGGACATCGTGCAGGACCTCTTCAAGAACAAGGAATACCTCCTGAAACAGCTCGAGATTCGCAAGGCCAAGGTCTTCAGCCGCGAGGTCCTGCGGCGCGACATCATGAAGCTCACGGACATCTTCGCGGACAAGGGCTACGCCTACGCCGAGGTCATCCCCGAGATCAAGAAGAACGAAAAGACCCACACGGTGGACATCGTCCTCAAGGTGGACAAGGGGCCCCTGGTCTACGTGAATCGCATCGAGATCGAGGGCAACACCCGCACGCGGGACAAGGTCATCCGCCGGGAGCTCCTCATCGTGGAGCAGAGACCCTTTTCCGCCACCAGGCTCAAGCAGAGCCAGGATCGCGTGCGCCGTCTGGGCTACTTCGACGACGTGAACATCTCCACGGAAAAGGGCGTGCGGGAGAACCAGATGGACGTCAAGGTCAAGGTGAAGGAGCGGCCCACCGGCACCTTCAGCATCGGTGCGGGTTACAGCTCCGTGGACAAGCTCATCTTCATGGGCGAGATCTCCCAGCGCAACCTCTTCGGCAAGGGCCAGATCCTCTCCTTCCAGGGACTCTTCGGGGCCCGGACGACGCGCTACTCCCTCTCTTTCACCGAGCCCTATTTCCGCGACTCAAAGCTTTCGCTCACCCTGAACCTCTACGACTGGGAGCGGGAATACGACGACTACACGCGCGACAGTCAGGGCGGGGGGATACGTTTCGGCTATCTCCTCACGCCCAACACGCGGGTCTTCCTGGGTTACCACTACGACGATTCGAACCTCACGGACTACAGCTACTACACCTCGCCGATCATCCTCGAGTCCAAGGACATCCACGTCACGAGCTCTCTTGAGCTCGGCTTCACGCGCGATACGCGCAACCATTTCTTCGACCCAACCCGGGGGACGAAGATCTCGCTGGTCTACGAGCACGCCGGGGGCTTCCTCGGGGGCGACAGCGCCTACGAGAAGGTCACCTTCACCGGCGGCATCTATTTCCCCACGGTGCGCTCCGTCACCGGACACATCCGCCTGGGGCTGGGCTACGTCACCGAAGGCCCCGGCGGGAAGCTGCCGGTCTTTGCCAAGTTCTATCTCGGCGGGATCGATTCGGTGCGGGGCTATCGCTACGGGGACATCAGCCCGGTTGATCCCAACACCGGCGAGCGCATCGGCGGAGAGCGCATGTTCTTCGTGCAGAACGAGCTCATCTTTCCCCTGGTGAAAAGCATGGGGCTCAAGGGCGTGGTCTTCTTCGACATGGGTAACGTTTGGGGAGAAGACGAGGGCTGGCGGCTTTCCGAGGTGCGCAAGAGCGTGGGTCTCGGTATCAGATGGCTCTCTCCCATGGGGCCGCTGCGCATAGAGTGGGGCTACAACATCAACGCCAAGGAAGACGAGGACAAGAGCAACTGGAACTTCCGCATCGGCGGCCAATTCTGACGAATCCCGGATCGTAGAGTTTCGTTGATGTAAACGTGCGCGGTTGTTAAGAAAACGCGATCATTTCTCTCCTCCTCCCCCGCGATTTATCAATTTCTTGACATTTGAGAATGGATTGCGCTAGCCTCGCTTAGGGCAAATCTCTTCCGAGGAGGCTCTATGGAAGTCGCCAAGATCCGCAATCTCGTCTTTCTCTCCCAAAGCGGGGCGGGGAAAACCTCTTTGGCCGAGGCCATGCTCTACCTTTCCGGAAAGACCAAGAAGCTGGGACGGGTGGACGACGGCTCCACCATCCTGGACTTCGAGCCCGAGGAACAGAACCGAAAGATCACCATTTCTACGGCCTGTCACCACTTTCCGTGGAAGAAGCACGAGATCTTCTTCCTCGACCCTCCGGGTGACGACAACTTCAACGCCGAGGCCAAGCTGGCGGCTTGGGCGGCGGACAACGCCCTCCTGGTCATCGAGGCCACGGATCCCGTAAAGGTGCAGACGGAAAAGGTCTTCGCCTTCGTCAAGGAGTTCGGGCTTCCGTGTGCCGCCTTCGTCAACAAGCTCGACCGGGAACACGCGGACTTCGAGAAGGCGCTCTCCGTGATGGAGGAAAGGCTCGAGATTCGCGCTGTCCCCGTGGCCTATCCCATCGGGAAGGAGGAGTCCTTCCGCGGGGTGGTGGATCTCATCAACATGAAGGCCTACGAGTTCGAAGACGGCAAGGCCAAGACCATAGACATCCCCTCCGAGGTGGCTGACCGCGTGGAGGAGCTGCGCGCCAGCCTCATTGAATACGCCGCCGAGAGCGACGACGAGCTCCTCGAAAAGTTCCTGGAAGAAGGGGAGCTCACCCCGGAAGAGATCGTGAGGGGGCTCAAGAAGGGCATCCTCGAAGGGCGGTTCGTTCCGGTTTCCTGCGGTTCGGTGGCCAAGCTCATCGGTATCCAGCCCCTGCTCGACCTCATCGTCAACTTTCTGCCCTCTCCCGTGGAGCGGGGCCCGCGCGTGGGGAAGACCCCGGACGGCGAGGAGACCGAGCGCGAGCCGAACCCCGAGGCCCCTGTTTCGGCCATCATCTTCAAGACCTTCATGGACCCCTACGCCGGCAGGCTTTCCTTCTGCCGGGTGATCTCCGGCACGCTCCCGGCGGAAGGGACGATCTTCAATCCGGTGCGGGAGATCAAGGAAAAGTACGCCAACCTGGCCATTCCCGAGGGCAAGGAACACAAGCCGGTGAACGAGGCGGTGCCGGGGATGATCTGCGTCATTCCCAAGCTCTCGGAATCCAAGACCGGAGACACGCTCTGTGATCCGGAAGCGCCGGTCATCTTTCCCATGCCGGAGCTTCCGCACGCGGTGCTCACCTACGCCCTGCATCCCAAGAGTCGGAGCGACGAAGAAAAGATCGGTGCGGCTCTGGCCAAGCTCCAGGAGGAAGATCCGAGTCTCCTCATCACCCGCGACGAAGAGAGCCGGGAGATCCTCCTCGGGGGGCTGGGGCAGATCCACATCGAGGCCACCATCGAGAAGCTGGCCAGGAAGTACGGGGTCAACGTGGACCTCTCCCTGCCCAAAATCCCCTATCGGGAGACCATCAAGAAGCCCCGGGAAGGGGTCATCTATCGCCACAAGAAGCAGACCGGCGGCCGCGGTCAGTTCGCCGAGGTGCACTTCCACATCTATCCGCTTCCCCGCGGGGCCGGATTCGAATTCGTCGAGACCCTGGTGGGGATGAACGTTCCCCGGAACTTCGTTCCCGCCGTGGAAAAGGGTGTGCGGCAGGCCCTGGAGAAGGGGCCGCTTGCCGGCTATCCGGTGGTGGACGTGAAGGTCCAGTTCTACGACGGTAAGAGCCACGAGGTTGATTCTTCGGATATGGCCTTCATGATCGCCGCCTCCCAGTGTTTCAAGAAGGGTGTGCAGGAGTGCCAGCCGGTCCTCCTCGAGCCCATCATGGAGCTCGAGATCGAGGTCCCGGAGGACGTGATGGGAGACGTGATCGGCGACATCAACGCCCGGCGCGGGAAGGTGCTGGGCATGGAGCCCAAGGGCAAGGTCCAGGTGATCAAGGCCCACGTGCCCCTGGCGGAAGTGCAACGTTATGCCCTGGATCTGAACGCCATCACCGGCGGGCGCGGCACGTTCCACATGAAGTTCTCCCATTACGAGGAAGTGCCTCCTCAGATCGCGGAGAAGATCATCGCCGAGGCCAAGGCCCAGGAGGAGGCGGAGAAGAAGTGAGGGACGTCTTCACCGCTGGTGTCCTGACCCTTTCGGACAAAGGGGCCCTGGGAGAGAGGGAGGACCGCTCCGGTCCCCTCATCAAGGAAAGCTTGGAGAAGGCCGGGTTTCAGGTCCTGGCCTACCGGGTGATACCCGACGATTACGAAGAGATCCTGGTCGTCCTCCTCGATTGGGTTGACCGCAAGGGACTTGACCTTATCATCACCACCGGGGGGACGGGGCTCTCCCCGCGGGACGTTACGCCCGAGGCGACCAGGGCCGCCATCGAAAGGGAGGTCCCGGGGATTGCCGAGGCCATCCGGCTCGAAGGCCTGAAACACACCCCGCGGGCCATGCTTTCGCGGGGGATAGCCGGCATTCGCAAGCAGAGCTTGATCATCAATCTTCCGGGCAGTCCCAAGGCCGTGGAGGAGTCCATGCAGGTCATCCTCCCGGTCCTTTTTCACGCCTTGGAAAAGATAAAGGGTGTTTCCGAAGAGTGTGCGCGTTAGGAGGGAGATGAAATGAGAGTGGAGATCAAAAAGATCGGTGTGGGATTGGACGGTTCCGAGACTGGTTACCGGGCTCTCAAGGAGGCTTTGGACCTGGCTCAGAAGCTGGGGGCCCAGGTGATCGGCATACACGTTCTCCCCATCCCCGTGGATTTTGCGGAGCTGGGGGCGGCCATGGTGGAGCTCGAGGCCGAGCTGCGCAAGGAAGCCGAGGCCATCCTGGCCCGGGGCAGCGAGGAGGCTAAGGCCAAAGGGGTGCCCTACGAGGGTGTGATCCTCGAGGGCCACACGGCGGAGGCCCTGGCGGAGTACGGCGAAAAGGAAGGGTTGCACCTCCTGGCCATCGGCTATCAGGGTAAGTCCAAGCTTTCGGAACTCATCATGGGTAGCGTGACTTCCAAACTCCTCAGCATTTCCAAGGTGCCGCTCTTGGTTGTCAAATAGCCTCAAAGGGCTTATGTTTCAGGGCGGGTTTTCCGCCCTTTTTGAATTTTATCTAAAACGAGGCCTGCAGGAGATGGTAAAAGAGGAGTGGCCTGAAGTGACTTTCAGTATGTTCATCTTATCCCTCAACACGTCCGCGCTGGTGCACCTTGGTCAGTTGCCTGATCCAGAGACCCAGGAGAAGAAGGTAGATCTCCAGCTGGCGCGCCAAACTATTGACATTCTCGACATGCTCCGGGAAAAGACCCGCGGCAACCTCACCAAAGAGGAAGAAAAGCTCCTCGATTCCATCCTCTACGAATTGCGTATGCTCTACCTCAAGGCCAGTGGCTGAAGGGATTGCCGTTGCGGCTCCGGCAAAGATCAACCTGATCTTACGGGTCCTCTATCGCCGTCCTGACGGATACCACGAACTCTACACCGTCTTTCAGAAGGTAACCCTCTTTGATCGCCTGGAACTAATTCCCTGCGGGGGCCTGCAATTGGAAGTGTGCGGCGAGATAGAAGTTCCTCGGGGCGAGGAGAATCTCTGTTACCGCGCGGCGAGACTCTATTTCGACCGCTGCGGTCTGGACCCGGGGGTGAAGATTCGCTTGGAGAAGAACATTCCCGTGGGTGCCGGTCTCGGCGGCGGAAGCAGCGACGCCGCGGCGGTGCTGAGGGGGCTCAACCAACTCTTTGGCTCCTTGACCGAAGAGGATCTCTTCGATCTGGCCCGCCGGCTGGGAGCCGACGTCCCTTTCTTTGTCTCTCCTCTGTCCACGGCTCTCGCGCGGGGGATAGGGGAGGTCCTTTCTCCGTGGCCCACGCATCCCGCCTGGTACGTGATCCTCTGTCCGGAAATCGAGATTTCCACCCCCTGGGCCTATGAGAATTTGAGGTTGACAACTCGCAGAGAGCCCCCTAATTATGAGCCGGACCAGCCCTTGTGGAAGCAAGGGCTGGTTAATGATTTTGAGCCCGCAATCTTCGCTCGCTACCCTCTTCTTGAGGAACTCAAGGGAGAACTCCTCAAGAAAGGGGCGTGCGCCGCCTTGCTCACGGGAAGCGGTGCGGCACTCTTCGGCGTCTTCGAGGAGGAGGCCCGGGCGGAGAAAGCGGCGCTTTTTTTCAGAAAGAAGGATTTGCGGGCCGAAGTGGTTACCAATTACTAACTTTAGGGGGCGGTAGATATGTTCATCAACCATCTGAAGATCTTTTCCGGAAACGCCAACCGGGCGCTGGCCGAAAAGATTTGCGCCTATCTGGCCATTCCTCTGGGGCGCGCCAACGTGAAGACGTTCAGCGACGGAGAAATCTTCGTCGAGATCCAGGAGAACGTGCGCGGCGCAGACGTCTTCGTCATCCAGCCTACCTGTCCCCCGGTCAACGACCATCTGATGGAACTTCTCATCATGATCGACGCCCTGCGGCGGGCTTCAGCCCGGCGCATCACCGCGGTCATCCCCTACTACGGATACGCACGTCAGGATCGCAAGGTCATCCCCCGCACGCCCATCACCGCCAAGCTGGTGGCCAACCTCATCACCGTGGCCGGAGCGCGGCGCGTGCTCACCATTGACCTCCACGCCGGGCAGATCCAGGGCTTCTTTGACATCCCCGTGGATCATCTCTACGCGGCGCCGGTGCTCATCACCTATCTCAAGGAGGAGTTCCGCGGCAAGGAGATCGTCATCGTCTCCCCGGATGCCGGCGGGGTGGAAAGGGCTCGGGCCTACGCCAAGCGGCTCAACGCGGGCCTGGCCATCATTGACAAGCGGCGCCTGCGGCCCAACGAGAGCGAAGTCATGCACGTGGTGGGCGACGTCAAGGGCAAGGTCGCCATCATCGTGGACGACATGATCGACACCGCGGGAACCATCTGCAAGGCGGCGGAAGCCCTTTACGAAAGAGGAGCCAAAGAGGTTCACGGAATGGCCACCCATCCCGTGCTTTCCGGGCCGGCCATCGAGCGGCTCAAGAAGTCACCCATGAAGAGCGTGGTGGTCACGGATACCATTCCCCTCCGGGAAGAGGCCAAGAAGCTCAAGAAGATCAAAGTGCTCTCGGTGGCCGAACTTTTGGGAGAGGCCATCAGACGCATTCACAACGATGATTCCGTGAGCTCTCTTTTTGTTTAGGAATTTTTGACGAGGAGGAAACGATGAAACAGGTCCAGATGAACGTTTCTGTGAGACAAAAGACGGGCAAGGAGATCGCCAAGAAACTCCGTCAGCAAGGTTTGATCCCCGCTGTGATCTATGGTCCCGGGAGCGAGCCGGTGCCCTTGGCGGTTAAGGCCAACGAGCTCAAGAAGGTGCTCTATCGTTACAAGGACGAGCAGATCCTTTTCAGCCTCAACCTGGAAGACAACGGCTCCAGTGTGCAGAAGCTCGCCCTGGTGAAGGAGCTCCAGTACCATCCGGTAACCGACGAGATCATTCACGTGGACTTTTACGAGATCTCCATGGAGCGAGAGGTTGAGGTCGAGGTGCCCATCGAGGTGGTGGGCAAGGCCCGCGGCGTGGAGCACGGCGGACACCTGCAGCTCCTCCTCCACACCATGACCGTTTCCTGTCTCCCGGGAACGATTCCCGACCGTATCCAGGTTGACGTGAGCGATCTCGACATAGGCGACGTCATCCACGTGCGCGATCTCACTCCGCCCGAAGGCGTGCGTTATCTCGACAACCCCGACGAACCCGTGGTCACCATCCTCGCTCCGGCGGCGGAGGAGGTGAAGGAAGAAGAGGCCGCGCCGGAGGAGGCCGCTGAGGCGGAAACCGCTTCCGAGACCACTGAAGAATAGTGTCGTATCGCTGGGTGTTTGCGGGCCTTGGAAACCCGGGGCCCGCTTATCGGTTCACCAGGCACAACTTTGGTTTCCTGGTCCTTGAGGCCCTTGCGGAAAGAGAGAACCTCTCTTTTTCCGACGGGCCTCATCGTTGTTCTGTGGCCCCCTGGCGCGAGGCCCTTCTGGTCAAGCCCCTTACCTACATGAACCTTTCCGGAGAGTGTATCGGGCCGCTTCTTAAGCGGCTGTCCCTGCCGGTTGAGCGGCTGCTCGTCATTCACGACGATCTTGATCTCCCGCTGGGCCGCCTCAAGCTCGTTCCCAAGGGCGGAGCCGGGGGGCATCGCGGGGTCCGTTCCATCATCGAGGTCCTGGGAAGCAAGGAGTTTCCGCGCCTGAAGCTGGGCATCGGGCGTCCACCCGCCGGGATGTCGGTGCGGGATTACGTCCTTTCGCCCTTCACCGAGGAGGAATGGCCGACGGTGAAGAAGGTGCTCGCGCGCGCGGTGGAGGCCCTGGAGTTCCTCTTGGAGAACGATCTCGAGAAGGCCATGACCCTCTACAACCGCCCGCTCGAAGATCTCTAAAAGCCCTTTACCACGCAAAAATCAGCCTTCAATTCACAAAAGGGCCCTTTTGTGCTAAAATCGGGGGCAAAATTTACGGCGGGAGGTTTGGCCCATGTTCAGTGTGGGTGATATGGCCGTTTATCCGGCGCATGGGGTCGGGGTCATTGAGGCGGAGGAAAAGAAGGTCATCGGGGGCGTAGAAAAGATTTTTTACGTCATGCGTATTCTGGACAACGACATGACGGTCCTCATTCCCAAAGACAACATAGACCGCATCGGTCTGCGAAGCATCATTCCCAAAGAAGAAGTGGACAAGGTCTACGACATCCTGCGGGAAAAGAAGGTCAGCTTCACCAGCCAGACCTGGAATCGGCGTTATCGGGAATACATGGAAAAAATCAAAAGCGGATCTATCTTTGAGTTAGCCCAGGTGCTGCGGGATCTGCACCTCATCAGCCACGACAAGCAGCTCTCTTTTGGTGAAAGGCGCATGATGGACACGGCCAAAAACCTCCTGGTGAAAGAGCTTTCTCTGGCAGAAAACAAAAACGAGGAGGAAATCGAGGAGAAGATCAACCGTATCCTCACGGACAACGATGGAGGATAATGAGTGCTTTTGAAAAGAGCCCTGTTGGCCCTTCTCGTCCTTACGTGTAGCCTTCTTGGCTATTTCTCCTTCAAACATTTACCGCAGGCCGAAAAGTATCAATGGCTTCCTTACGTAGGGATCCTGGTCGGGGCGGGGGTCGCGGGGCTGGCCATTGTCATCGAGCGCCTCTTCCGCAAGGTGCCCCTCCCGGTCATCATCGGCGGCACCATAGGTCTCTTCTTGGGTCTCGGTTTGGCGAGGCTCCTCTCCTTGGTCTTCGAACAACTCAACTCCGGGCTTTTCAGCGCCTTTCTCTACGGCATGCTCTCGGTCTTCTTTGGTTATCTCGGGCTGGTCCTGGGCGGCAAGAAGTTTGCCGAATTCAGGATGCCGGGAAGTGTCTCCAATGCGGTGAGCTTCGTCTCCCGCCACTTTCCCAAGCGGGAGTGCCCCAAGGTGGTTGATACCAGCGCCATCATTGACGGCCGTCTGGCGGATCTCTGCAAGACCGGTTGGGTGGATGGCCCGCTCATCATTCCCTCTTTCGTCCTGGCGGAGCTCCAGCGCATTGCCGATAGCCCGGACCCGAAGAAGAGGGCGCGGGGGAGACGGGGGCTCGATACCCTTCAGCGCATCCAGGACATGGGCACCGTTGAGGTGCGCATCGTGGATCAGGATTATCCCCATCTCAAAGAGATAGACGACAAGCTCATCGAGCTCTGCCTCGAGCTCGGCGCCAAGCTCATCACCACGGATTACAACCTGAACAAGGTGGCCAAGCTCAAGGGGGTTCCGGTCCTCAACGTCAACGAGCTGGCTCTCGCGCTCAAGCCCATCGTGCATCCCGGAGAGGTCCTGCGCGTGCAGCTCATCAAGGGCGGCAAGGAAAAGCATCAGGGAGTGGGTTACCTCGAAGACGGGACGATGGTGGTGGTGGAAAATGGCCGGCCCTACATCGGCAAGGAAGTGGAGATCGTGGTGACGAGCCTCCTCCAGACTCCCGCCGGACGCATCGTCTTCGGCAAGGTGAAGGAAAGCGGCGAGAAGAAGGCGGTGGCTTAGGGCAGCAGATAGACGTCGGCTTCTTCCCCTTCGTAGAGCCCTTCGCTCCTTTCGGGGATCTTCAGCAACCCGTCGGCTTCGGCCATGGAGGAGATGAGGCCGGAGCGTCTGAAGATGGGTTCGGCCCAGAGTGTCCCCTCTTTTTCCCGCAACCTGACGCGATAGTAGTCTTCACGCCCCTGGGCCGAGGGCAGGTTCCTCGTGACCCGCGCCCGGAGGCGGGGGAGCGCGAGTTCTTCTCGACGCGCCCCCTGGAGATGGAGGAGCAGGGGCCGGACGAAGAGGTAGAACACGAGAAGCGCGCTGGCCACCTGCCCCGGAAGACCGAAGATGGCCTTCCCCTCCGCGCGGGCGAGGATGGTGGGTTTCCCGGGTCTCACCGCCACGCCGTGGGCCAGGATCTCGGCGTGCGGCAGGCTGGAGATGGCCTTAAGGGTAAAGTCCCTCGTGCCCACGGATGATCCGCCGGAGATGAGCACCACGTCGTTTTCCTGAAAGGCCCGTTCCACGGCCCGGAAGAGGGTTTCTTCTTCGTCCGGGATCAGACCGTAGAGGGTCACCTCTCCTCCGGCTTCCTCCACGCCGGCTGCCAGGGTGTAGGAGTTGATGTCGCGGATCTTTCCCGGCGGCGGACTTTCTTCCGGAGGGACCAGCTCGTCTCCGGTGGAGATGATCCCGACCCTGGGGCGGCGGTGGACCTTGACCCTTACGAGGCCGAGCCCGGAGAGCACCCCCAGGCGTCCGGTGGTAAGCCTTGTCCCGCGCGGGAAGACGATCTCCCCGGCGCGGATGTCCTCTCCCTTCTGGATGACGTTCTCTCCCGGGGCCACGGGGCGGCGAATCTCCACCAAGGGGCCGATCTCTTCGGTGTATTCCACCATGACCACGGCGTCTGCCCCCTCGGGGAGCATGCCTCCGGTGGCGATGCGCACGGCTTCTCCGGGTTGAAGGGGCCTTTCCGGGGTCTGGCCCATGAGTATCTCTCCGGCGAGGTTCAGGATGACGGGTTCGTTTTCCCGCGCTCCGAAGGTGTCCTTGGCGCGCACGGCATAGCCGTCCATCGTGGCCCTGGAGAAAGAGGGTAGATCTTCCGGAGAGATCAGGTCTTCGGCCAGGAAACGGCCCCGCGCCCTGAGGAGGTCCTCTTCCACCGGCTCCAGAGGGGAAAAGGAAAGGATTTCTTCGGTTACTTCAGCCACGCTTTTTACCTGAAAGAAGAACTCATGGGGCATATCGGTGCAATAATACAACCTGGATTGAAAAGCGAAAACGGCCCCTCACGCGGAGGGGCCTGAAGGATGAAGGGGAAGGAGGTTTTGCCTAGGGCAGTTTGTCGAAGAAGTAGACGATGTCGACCACCGTGTCTTCCGTGGTGCAGGAAGTCCAGGTGTCAGAGGTATTGCGTGCTCTATAGGCGGCCGTAAGTTCCCGAATACGGCCCTGGCCGGCGTCGAGACCCCCGTCAATGGAGCTGTCAATGGCCTTGGCCGCGTAGCAGGGGATGTCCGCCACGGCTATGGCGTTGACGTAGACTGTGCCGCTCCCGGCGTTTGCCCGGCCTATGACGAGACGAGCCCCGAACTGGGTAAGGGACAGGTTGCGGTTGTCAGCGTTCTGCGAAAGGATGCGCGCGGCCTTGAGTTCCGCCCAGGGGCGATCCCGGTCGGCATCAGAGGCCGTGCTCGCGCAGAACCCTTCATCTGGGTTGTTATCCAGGGCGTTGTAGCCCGTGTTGGAAGTGTAAGCGTCAATGGTGCCGTTCCTGTCGCAGTCGCCGGGCATCCGGTTGTAGCGGTCGTAGAAGGTCCACATGCTGGCTTCGATGCTCTTGAGATCGTTTTGCACCCGCTTGATCCGGGCGTTTTCGATGATCGCCTGCCCTTTAAGCACACCTCCCAGGATGATACCGATGATCACCAAGACAATGGCTAGTTCTACGAGGGTGAAACCTTTACTTGTAACGCCTCTCATCTAAAAAAACCTCCTTTTCCTCAAGCTGACCTAATGATCGGCCAGAAAGCGGAGAAGGTTAAATATGGGGTTTGGGGAAGACGAGACGAAAGACTGTTCGGCCTTTGCGGGAATCTACCTCCACCCTTCCGCCGTGCGCCTCTACGACCTTGCGCACGAGATAGAGACCCAGGCCGAAACCGCTGTCCTTGGTGGTGAAGAAGGGTTCGAAGAGATGTTCCTGGTCTTTCTGAGGAATGCCCGGCCCATCGTCTTCGATGAGAAAGACCACTTCCTGCGGTCGCTCTTCGACGCGCAACCAAACGTGGCCATCTTTTCCGATGGCTTCGAAAGCGTTGCGAATGACGTTTTCCAAGGCCCTCAGCACCCAACGCCGGTCAAGATGGAGAACGATGTCCGGAACGGTTTCCACCTGAAAGTCGATGTTTTGGATTTGCGCGCGGGGGAGGAGTTTGAGCTTGAGTTCTTCTAACAATTGCCTTACGGAAACCGGCTCCGGATGGATTTCAAATCCTTTGGTGTAAGACAACAGTTCACCGGTGAGTTCGGTCAGGCGTTCGGCTTCCTGACGGATGGTCTGGAGGACCTCGGGAGATAGTTCACCCATCTCTGCCATGTATTGGAGACCCATGAGAATGCTGTTTAGAGGGTTTCTGATTTCGTGGGCGATCATGGCGGACAACTTGCCCATGGCCGCCAGCTTTTCCGAAGCAGAGAGGCGTCTTTCGAGTTCCTCTTGCCGGCGCGAGAGTCTGTCCACGTAGTAGAAGGCGAGTCCCAAGAGTACACCGCCGGTCAAGAAGATGAGCAAGGTAAGGATGACGGCTTCTTTGAAGACCTGGTGTTCGTAAGAGAGATCTATGCCCACGAGGAGAAAGAGCCTCCGGTTGGGCACGGATTCGAATTCTCCGCAGTAGAAATAGACCTCGTTCATCATCAGCCCTTGGCGACACTTCTCAAAGACTTCCGGAGGCAGATTGAAGAAGCCCTCGGGAAAGGTGTCGAGAAGCACGTTGTTTCCCTCCTTGACCAGGACCCCCACGAGCGAGGGTTGCCCCTGGAGTTCGTCGGTGAGCCAGGCCAGATCCTGGAGGTACTCCGGCACCTGGGGCAACAGGCGAAGGGTCTCGAGATAGGCCCCTATCCGGGCTTCGAGGAAGATGAAGGCGCTTCGCGCGTTGCGAATGGCGTTTTTTTCAAGGACCGTGCGGATGAGGAAGAGTTCCGCCAGGGTGGCGAGGAAGAAGATGACGAGGGCGATGAGGAAGACGAAGCGGTGTTTCTTGTCGGTAAACAGCATTCCTAATGTGGTCGCCAGAGGGGGAAGCCTCTTTCGTCGCGGAGGCGCAAGACCTGATGGTCTTTGATCAGCCGGGGAAAGATGAACTTGCCCCTCTTGAACCCGATGACCTCAATGGTGGTGCCGGGTTCCAGTTGATAGCCCTTTTGCTTCCAGAACCAGTAGGGTCCGAGACGCACCAGGTACTTCTTTCCGTCCTCCCCCTGGAGGACCAGGATGGGATGGTTTATCTCCACCACTTCTCCCCGAATGGTGACTTCTTCCCCTTTGAAACTCGGGGAGAAATCGGGCTGTCCACCCCAGACCGAGGTGATGAACACCAGCAATATGCTCCAGGACGCGAGCAAGATGTACATTTTTCCCTCCGTTAGCATATGATAGTCTTCGTCCTTTTTAAAGGCGAGCATTTCTTGTGCCAATTTTTTTCTCTCCTGAGCCGCCTTTTCCCCCTGGTTTCGGAACAAAAGGTCGTAACAGGCGACAAATTCGTCGAAAATTTGGGCGCCTCCCCGCCCAAAGGGCCGGCTAAGGGTTTTTTTTCTTGGCACGGCATTTGTTTCTACCTCCTGGCAAAAAGGCAAGGAGGTTCAGCCATGCAACGGATGATCGGTTTGGTGATGGGACTGCTGTTCCTGGTCATGTTGAGCAATTGCACCACCACGCAAGGGAACGCCACCTATCAAGGGGCGGGCCTGGGTGCCGCGGTGGGCGCGGCCACGGGGGCCATCCTTGATGACCATAATCCTTGGCGGGGAGCCGTGATCGGCGCGGCGGCAGGCGCCGTGCTGGGAGGCGGTCTGGTGGAGATCAGCAAACAGGCCAGCGCCCAGGCGGCTCAGACCAATCAGCCCGTGGTCTATCAGCAGGGTAGCACCGTGGTGGAAGCCACACCCGTGGCCTACAACCAGGAGACCCATTGCCACAAGGTGCACAAACGCGTCTGGCAAGACGGAAAGCTCATCGAGGACCGCATCGAAGAGGTCTGTGAAGGCAACAAGACGACCAACACCTACTAAGGGTTCGGCAGACCGCAGCGAGACCGGTCTTTCGTAGGGGAAGCGGGCCTTACGGCCCGCTTTTGTTTTTGCTACCCTTAGGGGCATGAAGAGGCGTATCTACCTGCGCATGGAAGGGCTCCCCAGGGCCCAGGAGATCGTTCGCCAGGCGCTTGATTGGTCAGGTCTCCTCGGCGCGGAGGAGGTCCCGGTTCGCCGGGCCCTCTCCCGCATCACCGCCGAGGCCGTCTTTGCCAAGCGTTCCCTTCCCCCCTTCAACGCGGTGGCCATGGACGGCATCGCCGTCCGCGCGGAGGAGACCTTTGCCGCCAGCGACCAGAACCCCCTCATCCTGAGGCTCGGCGAGCAGGCTTTCTGGGTCAACACTGGCGAACCCATCCCCGCGGGGACCAACGCCGTCATCATGATCGAGGATCTCCATCAGGTAGGGCCGGAAGAGGTGGAGATTCGCGCCCCGGCTTATCCCTGGCAGCACGTGCGCAAGATAGGGGAAGACGTGGTGGCCGGAGAGCTACTCTTCACCGCCTGCCATCGCCTGGCCCCCTGGGACATCGGGGCGCTTTTGGCCGCAGGGCATCTCACCGTTCCCGTGAAGCAGAGGCCCAGGGTGGTGATCATCCCCACGGGCGACGAGCTGGTCTCCCCGGAAGAGGCCCGGGAAGAGGACCTCGCTTCCGGGAAGACGGTGGAGTTCAACTCCGCCATGATCGCCGGTCTGGTGGAGGAATGGGGCGGGGAGCCGGAGGTGTTCGAGATCGTCCCCGACAACCTGGAGGCCCTGAAAGCGGCTCTCCACGAGGCCCTTTCCCGCAAGCCCCATCTGGTCGCCATCCTGGCCGGTTCTTCGGCGGGCTCCAAGGACTACACCGCCCAGCTGGTCGAGGAGGAAGGCCGGCTTCTCCTCCACGGCGTGACCATGATGCCCGGAAAACCCGTGGTCTTCGGCGTGGTCTCCGGACGCGGGATCATCGGGGTGCCGGGTTATCCGGTCTCTGCGGTCATGGCCTTCGAACGCCTCATGCGCCCCGCCTTCGAGGCCATGTACGGGGTGCGGCTACCCGAAAGGCCAAAGGTTTCCGCGCGCTCCGGACGCAAGCTCCCTTCAAAGCTCGGGGTCACGGAGTTCGTCCGCGTCAAACTGGGGGAAGTGGCGGGGAATCGGGTCTTTCTGCCCATCAAGCGCGGAGCCGGGGCCATCACCACCCTTACGCGGGCCGACGCCCTGCTCACGGTCCCCGAACACTCCGAAGGCATCCTGGCGGGTGAGGAGTGCCACCTCGAGATCCTCCGACCGGAAAAAGATCTCGCCACCACGGCCCTGGTGGTGGGGAGCCACGATCTGGCCCTCGATCTTCTGGCCCAGTTCCTCAAGGAACGCCATCCCCTCTACGACCTCTCCACGGCCCACGTGGGTAGCCTCTCGGGGCTCATGGCCGTCAAGGACGGTCTGGCCCATCTGGCGGGCACCCACCTTTTCGACCCGGAAAGCGGCGATTTCAACATCCCTTACATCAAACGCTATCTGCCCGGGGTGCCGGTGAAGCTGGTCCACTTTGCCATGAGGGAGCAGGGGCTCATCCTTCCCAAGGGGAACCCCAAGGGCATCAAGTCGCTTGAGGATCTGGCCCGGGAGGACGTGCGCTTCATCAATCGCCAGCCCGGGGCGGGGACGAGGGTCCTTCTGGATTACTATCTGAGGAAGCTCGGCCTTTCTCCGTCGCAGATAAAGGGCTACGAGAACGAGGAGACGACTCATCTGGGGGTGGCGGTGGCGGTGGCCACGGGCCAGGCCGATGTTGGTCTGGGGATTCGGGCGGCGGCGCGGCTCCTTGATCTCGACTTTCTCCCCCTGTTTGAGGAGCGCTACGACCTCTTGGTGCGTGCCGATTTTTTCGACTCGCCGCTCTTTTCGCTGATCCGAGAGATCCTGGCCTCCTCTGCCTTCCGGGAGAAGGTCCTTTCGCTTGGAGGCTACGAGGTCTCCCGGATGGGCGAGCTGCTTTACGAGTCCTGACCTTGCCCAGCTCCTCCCCCAGCCGGTTGACGTAGATCGAGCCGCAAATGAGCACCTTGATGGCGTAAGGGTCAGCAGGGGTGAAGAGGGTGATGAGGCCCTGCTGGGCGTCGTATTCCTCGAGCACCGCCAGGGCCAGGACCTCTCGCCCGTCTGAGACCGCACACAGGAGGTTTTTCCGGAGCTCTTTGGGGCGCCTCTGGAGGACGAGTTTTTCCAGGGGAAGGGTCACCGAGCCTGCCCCGCGGAAGTGCCGGCGATAGGCCTCTTCTCTCCGCCGGCGTCTCTCCGCAAGGGTCTTGGGGCTTGCCTGCTTGGGCACGCAAAGACGTCTGATGGGGCGATGCCTGAAGGATTCGAGGATTTCTTGCAGTTCCCCCTCTCTTTCCAGGGCCAGGATGAGGTCCGGCTCGAGGCTTTCGATCTGGAAGAACTTGAGGGCCACGCCCGGCCCGCGGATGAGACCGGTGGTGTTGATCAGGGTGATCTCGGCCTGCGACTGGTCGCAGAGCTTTCGCGTCCCCACCACCAGCGGCAGGAGATGGCCCACCGGGGTCGTGGACCCCACGAAATAGAGCTTTTCGGCTTCGAGCGGTCTTTCTGAGGGCACCTTCCCGGAAAAGTGCCGGAGCCCTACGGTGGTGGGCGGCCCGATGTCCTTTTGCCCCACGTCGGCGTCCACCAGAGAGGTCCGAAGGCCGGCGGCCACCAGCTCCTCGAGGAGGAAGAAGCAGAGGGTGCTCTTGCCCACGTCAACCCCACCCAAGACCAGGACCCGCGCCGGACGATCCCGGAGGATGGTCTCCTTTGCTTCCCGCCAGCTCTCAGGAACTTCGATCATTCCCCTCTAGTTCGAGAAGGAGACTCTGGACGTAGCGGGGGTCAGGCAGGGCCTCCCGGGCGTCGGCAAAGGCGAACTCGTCTTCCGCGCGCGAGAGCACGAAGTTGAGGAAGCCGTCGAGATGGTCTTCCTTTAGCTCGCCCGTGTCCAGGGCCAAGCGCCGGAAGTTCTCCCGCAGTTCCTGGCGCACCTCGTCCCTGATGCGGCTTCTCCGGCTATCCGGCGGCCGGTGGAGGAGCTTTTCGACGACCTCGGCCCAGTACTTTTGCGGCAGGGCCTCGAACTTGAACTTTTTGCGGGCCAGCCAGTTGGCCAGAGCGGTGAGGATGAGGGTGCTCCACTTGATGTCCCCGGGTTCGATGAGGTTGGTCTTCTTGAGGGCGATCTCCGCAAGCCAAAGCGGCGGTGTTCCGAAGGCCCGCTGGATGAGGGGAGCCCAGTAAGCGATCTCGGAAAGCACCCTCTTGACCCGTTCCACCTCGGCCAGGCGGCGGAAGGGACGAAACTCCTCGGCGGTCCCGGCCTTTTCCGGGATGTAGAGCTGGATGCGGTTGGCCTCCTTGGCCATGACCCCGCGGAGATAAGACGCGTAGGGCTCGTCCAGATGACGGAAGATTCGCGGATCTATCCCCTCCTGGGTGATTATCTCCCGCGCGTAGCGGCGCAGATCCGTGATCAGCTTCTGGGCCAGGCGGAAGATGTCTTCGAGGAAGTAGTTTTCCAGCGCTTCCTTGGCGAGGTCTACGCGTCCGCCGGAAAGATACTCAAGCCCCAGGTTGAGGTAACCCGCCACCTTGTCGAGGACCTGACGGGCCTCTTCCACGTCGTCAATGTTTCCCACGTCCACCATGAGCACCTTGTTGGTGATCCAGGCAAGCTCCCGCTTCAGCCGGTCTATCTGGCGGTAGTCCGTGATGCGGGAAAGGGCCTCGGTTAGGAGTTCCACCCCTTCGGTGTGGATGGCCGGAAGGAAGGCCGGCGGAGGCACTTCCTCCGCGGTGCCCGGCGGAAGATAGGAGGGTTCGATGCGGCGCACCTGATCGAGGGCCACCGGGGCGTAAACGTCGAGGGATTCGAAATAGTCCGGCACCCCCCAGTCGGCCAGCCTGGCCCGCCGCCATCTGTAGGCCATCTCCTCGATCTCTGCCGGAAGCTCCCAGATGATGGATTCCATCAGGTCCCGATAGCGCGCGGGGTCTATCTCGAAGAGGATTTCGATCATCCGTCGGGTCATGGGTTCCACGCGATCCAGCCGGAAGTCCACGAAGTAGGTGTCGTCCAGGGTGTAGGGAGGCAACCAGTCCCGGGCTTCGGTGAGGTCCACGTCGTCCGGGCGCTTGTAGACCTGCGCGAGGCGCTTCATGATGCAAACCAGGAGGTCGAAGTCCACGTGGCGCAACCAGCGGGCCACCACGTCCTCGCTGGCTTCAAACATCAGCGTGAGCCACGCCAGCACCCGTTCCATGACCAGGCGGTCCTTGAACCAGCAATCCAGGTCGAAGAGGAACTGGAGCTGCTCTGGACTGGCCATGGAGAGGAGGGTCACGGCCTCTTCGGGGCTTACGGCCTTGAGGGTCCAGAAGAACTCCTGAGGCGGCAGGGCCTGGACCAGGCGTTCCGCCTGGGGAGAAAGGACGATGACCCTTTCCCTGAGCTCCCAAGGGGTTTGGAGGACGAGTTCGAGCTGGTCCTGGAAGGGCAGGGCGCGCATTATCTCCTCGGACTTGCGGGCCGGTGCCTCGAGGAGATCCCGATAGTCGGGCAACTCTTTCCGAACCCACAGCGGCTTGATCTTCGTGTCCGGATAGCGCTTACGTCTCCTCGGCATGGATCGCTCCTTCGTAGTGTCTAATCTGCGGCTTTTCAGAGCAAAAATCAATAGCGATCACGTCGAGACGCACTGGCCCCTGATGGGGATGGCGAGAAAGATACATCTCCGCCAGCCTGAGGAGGCGGTTCTTCTTCTCCGGGGTGAGGGAATCTTCGGGGAGCCCCTTGTTTTTCGACCATCTGGCCTTGACTTCGACGAAGACCAGCGTTTCTCCGCGCCGGGCGATGAGGTCTATCTCGCCGTAGCGGGTGCGCCAGTTGCGCCGGAGGAGGCGGTAGCCCTTAAGGCGCAAATACCAGGCGGCCAGGGCTTCGGCGAACCGACCGGAGTTCTTCGGGCTGGACTTCGGCCACCGGGCGAAAAGAGAGGCGATGTAACGGGCAAGGGCCATGGGCCTTCAGGGCCTCTAAGTGTTGACGTGTGGCGTAGCCTTTGTGTTTCTCGAAACCATATACGGGAAAGCTCTGCGCGGCTTGTTGCATCAAGCGGTCTCTGGTGACTTTGGCCACAATCGAAGCGGCGGCAATGGAGCGACAAAGCGCGTCACCGTCTATGATGGCCTTCTGGAGACCGGCCCAGGGGGTGATGAAGCGTCCGTCTATGAGGGCCAACTGAGGCCGCGTGGAAAGGCCCTCAAGGGCGCTTGCCATGGCCTTGAGGCTTGCCTTGAGGATCCCGATTTCATCAATCTCGGCGTTCTCTATGCGGGCCACCGCCCAGGCGATGGCCTCGGAGACGATGATCTCGTAGAGCTCTTCGCGTTGTTCCGGCCGGAGACACTTGGAGTCGTTGAGTTCGGGATGGTCGAAATCTTTGGGCAGGATGACCGCCGCGGCCACCACCGGGCCGGCTAGGGCCCCCCGGCCGACTTCGTCCACCCCGGCGATGAGCTCAAAGGTGCGCCTGAACTCTTCTTCTCTGCGCCAACGACGAGGGTTGTCTCTCCAAAACACCTATAGTCTCTCCTTGATGCGGGCCGCTTTACCCGTGCGTCCACGCAGATAGTAGAGCCGCGCCCGCCGTACCTTTCCGCGTCTCACGACTTCGATCTTTTCCAGCCGCGGGGAGTGCAGGGGGAAGGTCCTCTCCACCCCTATACCGTAGGAGACTTTGCGCACGGTGAAAGTGGCTCCCGTCCCAGAACCGCGTTTGCGAATGACCACGCCCTGAAAGACCTGCACCCTCTCCTTATCTTCTCCTTCGACAATCCGGAAGTAGACCTTGACCGTGTCTCCGGGACGAAAATCCGGGAGATCCTTGCGGATATAGTCTCCTTCAATCTCTCGAATGACCGGGAGCATCACTTGTCCTCCTCTAAAGATTTCCACCAGGGTTCCCCAAGCAGCCGGTCTAAAATAATAGCAGCTGCTGTGCGAACCGAAAGATGGTTGTAACCGTCAACCCGGCCGGGGATGGGATCCAGCACTTCGTCGCACCCTTCGAGGAGCCGCGGGGCAAGCCCCCACGCCGTACCGAAGAGGAGAAGCATGTTCTCCCCGGACCAGAGACGCCGCCGCGCCGCCGCAAAACTCAACGTGGCCCGACCGGCTCTGGCTTCCGTGGCCACCAGGGTGAGTTGCGGGGTTTCTTCCCGAATCTCCCTCAGGGCCACAGACAACGCCGGCACCACGCGCAGAAGGCGTAACGCCTCCTCGCGATCCGGGTTATATACCCTACCATGGCCGCTCTGCCAATACTTGAGAAGCTCTTTGACCAGCTCTCGCTGATCTTTCAGGGGCTGGACCACATAGTATCTCCTCACGCCGTAAGTGCGGGCCAGGCGCGCGATGTCGTGAAGATCGAGGTTGGTGATGGAAGAGGCGATGATGCGCCCCTCCTTGTTGATCACCGGATAGTGGATCAGGGCCAGATAGAGCGTGGGGCTAGTCATCCTCTTTCCATCCCCATTTTCGCAGGAGCTCACGGTCCTTTTCGTCAAGCTTGGCCTTTTTCAGGAGATCCGGACGCCGCTTGAAGGTCACCTCAAGGGACTTTTCCCGCCGCCAGCGGGCGATCTTGGCGTGGTCTCCGGAAAGGAGGACCTCCGGCACCTTCCAGCCGCGGAAATCGCGCGGCCGGGTATATTGCGGATACTTGAGGAGACCCTCGCTGAAGGATTCCTTCTCCACGGAGTCGCGGCAACCCACCACTCCGGGCACCAGGCGGGAGACGGCCTCGATGATCACGAGCGCCGCCACCTCCCCGCCGAAGACCACGTAGTCCCCGATGGAGATCTCGTCGTCCACGCAATGCTCGCGGATGCGTTCGTCTATCCCCTCGTAGCGCCCGCACAGGAGGAGCAGGTGCCCCTTCTCGTAGAGCTCGCGCACTATTTCCTGGTTTAGTACCCGTCCCTGCGGTGAGAGATAGACGACCCACGGGGAGCCCTCCTTGCGCGCGCTTTCGATGGCGCGGTACAGGGGTTCGGGCTTGAAGACCATGCCCTCTCCGCCGCCGAAGGGGCGGTCGTCCACGGTGTGGTGCTTGTCCTCGGTGTAGCGGCGGAGGTCTATCAGGTTGACCTGGATGAGCCCCCTTTCGCGGGCCTTCTTGAGCACCGCGGTCTCGAGGGGCGAGGTGAAGTATTCCGGAAAGATGGTGACGACGTCGAAGCGAAAGGGGCGTTTCTCCTCTGCCATGGGCTAGAGACTAGCCCTTACCAAAGGCCTGGTCCAGAAATTCTTCCCACACTTTGAGGGCGGTGCGGAGCTCGAGAAGGAGCCTTTCCCGCTCCTGCTTGAGGCTTTCGATCTCCTGGCGGATCTTGTCCCTTTCCTCCTCGGCCTGGGCCAGGATCTCCTCGCTTTCCCGGCGCGCCTTTTCGACGATGAGACGGGCCTCTTCTTCGGCCTGGGACTTCAACTGCTCCGCCAGGTCCTGGGCCTTGATGATGGCTTCCTTGATGAGGCGCTCCTCGGCCCGCAGGTCCTCAACTTCTCTCTTGAGGCGGGAGATCTCGTCCTTCAGGGCGTTGTTCTCGCGCTGGAGTTCCTTGACGGTTTCCGCTACCTCTTCGAGGAAGGCCTCCACCTCGTCTTTATTGTAGCCGAAAAGCGAGGACGAAAAGGTCTTTTCCTGGATTTCAATGGGTGTAAGGGCCATGGCTCACCTCAGGGAATAGGCCAGGTCGTAGAGGACCGGGATTAGAAACTGTTTCAGGAAGACGATGCCCAAAATGGCCACCAGAGGGGAAAGATCTATGCCCCCGAGCGGCGGGAGGAAGCGCCTGATCCTCGCCAGCACGGGCTCGGTTATCCCGTAGAGGAAGCGGACGATGGGGTTGTAAGGGTCGGGGTTCACCCAGGAGAGGAGGGCGCGGATGATGATGATCCACATGTAGAGGGAAAGGGCCATATCGAGCACCGTGGCCAGAGCCTTTAGGAAATGGGAAATGACGAACATGGCGTCTCCTTTGTAGATCTCCGGCAAAACTCTAATACAGAATCGATTCGCGGGCCAAGATTCTTAACCACGACCAAAGGGGCAGATGGGGAAACGGCAGTCCTTGCAATTGAGGCAGAACCCTCCGTGTCCGAGGCGCGCTATCTCTTCCCGGCCGAGCCGTTCGCCGCAAATGACCCGCGGGAGGACGAGGTCTAGCACCGTGGTCTTGAAATACATGCCGCAGGCCGGCACCCCCAGGATGGGCCGCTCGTTGAGATAGGCCACGAGGAACATGGCTCCGGGGAGGACGGGGCTCCCGTAGACGATGGGATCGGCGCCCAGGGAGGCTACGGCGTGGCGCGTGACGTCGTCGGGATCAACGGACATGCCCCCTGTCACCAGGATCATCTCCGCGCCGGCGGCCAGGGTCTCCTCCAGCGTGCGGCGGATGAAGTCCCGGTCGTCAGGGGCGAAACGCGGCGGGAGCACCTCCAGCCCGTGGGCCTCGAGCTTGGGGAGCATGGCCGGGACGAAGGCGTCCTTTATGCGCCCGTAGTAGACCTCGCTTCCGGTGATCACCAGTCCGGCCTTGCGGATGGTGGGTTTCTTGACGGAGATGATCCCCTTCTCGCCGGCGATCTCTTCGACCCGCTTGAGGAGCTCTTCCTTGACCACCAGCGGGATGGCGCGCCCGGCGGCCACGGGCTCTCCCTTGCGCACCCAGAAGTCCGTGTGTCTGGTGGCCAGCATGATCTCGCCGAGGAGGTTGATCCGGTAGAGATCCTCTACTTCGACCTTGAAGAGCCCGGTCTCGTCGGCGAAGAAACTCACCTTGCCCTCGCTGATGCGGGGGGAAAACGAGACCCCGGGGCCGGCCACGGCCTCGGCCAGCCTCAGGGCGGCCTCGTCTTCGTGGAGCTCGTCCTCTTCGAGCTCCAGGGCGTAGATGTGCTCTTTTCCGAGCCTTTTCAGGTGCTCTACGTCGTCTTCGCGGATGACGTGCCCCTTCTTGAAGGCCGGGCCCTTGAACTCTCCGGGCCGGATCTCGGTGATGTCGTGGGGTATGACCATCCCCACGGCCTCTTCCACCGGCACGAGGCGGGTCCTCACTGAGTAAACTCCTTCTTCTGCTCTTTGTTCTCGTAGGCCTCGATGATGCGCTGCACCAGCGGATGCCGCACGACGTCCTGCTTGTTGAAGAACACGAAGGCGATCCCGTCTATTCCCTGAAGCAACTCCACGGCTTCGACCAGACCCGATTTCTTGGCCTCGGGGAGGTCGATCTGGGTGATGTCTCCGGTGATCACCGCGCGCGAGCTGTAGCCCAGACGGGTGAGAAACATCTTCATCTGGTCCGAGGTCGTGTTCTGGGCCTCGTCGAGAATGATGAAGGCCTCGTTGAGCGTGCGCCCGCGCATGAAGGCCAGAGGCGCCACCTCGATGATGC